>Ga0209746_1000101_pt1 | contig 44524 bp, 41 predicted proteins | sample BarGraNGADG00211_3_FD_184496 | JGI IMG/M metagenome (GOLD analysis project Ga0209746, IMG submission 184496) | Arctic peat soil microbial communities from Barrow, Alaska - Barrow Graham LP Ref core NGADG0011-211 (SPAdes) (version 2) | ecosystem: Environmental > Terrestrial > Soil > Wetlands >... | reverse complement strand
GGGCGTGCTCTTGCAGAGCTGAGGGGTCTCTATCTCGGTGAAGGAGAGGCCGTCGAGGTATTCGTGGGTAGCCTTGACGACGCGATGCCGCAGCTTCAGGCATTCGTGCAGGTCGTCCCGGCGCAGGTCCAGGTAGCGGTACCTCAGCCTGACCTTCTCGTCCACCTTCGTTTCGGTCTTTATCTCGAAAGGCGGGGTGAGCGACCGGTTGAGCACCTCCACATCGGTCACCAGCACCTCCACGGCGCCGGTCGGCATGCCCGGGTTCTCGGTGCCCTGCGGGCGCTGGCGCACCTTGCCCCGAACCGCCAGCACGTACTCGGGCCGGACATCCTCGGCGATCGCGTGGCAAGCCTCCGACTCGCGGTGGTCGAAGACGGTCTGGACCACGCCCGAGTCGTCCCTCATGTCGATGAATATCAGCCCACCGTGGTCGCGCCGGCGAGCGGCCCATCCGTTGACCGTGACCTCTCGCCCCGCGTCGTCAGCCCCCTGCTCACCGCAACTTATGGTGCGCTTCAGGCGGAACGAGACCTGTGGCTCCTGTCCATCTTCCATCGCGCTCATTCTCCAGTTTCACCTTTCAGCAGGTCCTTTACGCGGGCCGTGACTTCCTCCAACTGAATCGCCCACTGCTCTGAGTGGTCCAGGTCCCGGAGGACGACCTGCCCACGTGCGAGTTCCTCTTCGCCGACTATTACGGCGAACCTCGCGCCGAGCCTGTTGGCGTGCTTCATCTGCGACTTCAAGCTGCGCCCCATCAAGTCGATGTCGGCGCTGATTCCCTCGTCCCGCAGCCGGCCGAGCAGTGACAGGAGCAGCGGGCGGTCGACGTCCTCTGAGCCGGCTATGAACACGTCGAGCCCTGGCAGCGCGACCGGGTCCAGGCGCTCCCCATCGAGTGCCATCAGCAGGCGCTCGATGCCGAGGCTGAACCCGACGCCAGGGGTCGGAGGGCCACCCAGTTCCTCGGCCAGGTAGTCGTAACGACCGCCTCCGCATACCGCGTTCTGCGCGCCGAGCTTTTCGAACTGGAACTCGAAGGTCGTCTTCGTGTAGTAGTCGAGGCCGCGGACGAGGTGGTCGTCCAACTCGAACGTGACGCCCAGGAGCTCGAGGTCAGCGAGAACGGTGTCGAAATGGCCGCGGCACCCGGGGCACAGGTGCTCGGTGATCACGGGGGCGGCGCCCATCGCCTCCCTGCAGGCCTCCTCCTTGCAATCGAACACCCTGAGAGGGTTCTCGACCGAGCGCTTGCGACACTGCTCGCACAGAGATCCCGAGATGCCGCCGAGGAAGGCGCTGAGCTTCTCCACGTAAGACGGGCGGCAATCCCTGCAGCCGATGCTGTTCAACACCAGCCTGTAACGCTCGAGGCCCAGCCGCCTGAAGTATATGTCGTTCACCAGGATTATCTCCGCGTCGGCGAACGGGTCGCCGGTGCCTATAACCTCGGCCCCTATCTGGTGGAACTGGCGGAACCGCCCGGCCTGGGGCCTCTCCCTGCGGAACATCGGCCCGACGTAGAAGAGCTTCTGCGGCAGGCCCTTTGACCCCAGCCCCGCCTCCAGGTAAGCGCGCAACACAGGTGCGGTCGCCTCGGGGCGCAGCGTGAGGGACTCGCCGCCCTGGTCGACAAAGGTGTACATCTCCTTGGTCACGATGTCCGTGTGGGAGCCGATGCTCCTGACAAAGAGATCGGTCGCCTCCAGTATCGGGGTGCTGATACGACGGTAGTCGTGGACCGCCAGTATCCCGGTCGCGACCCTGATGAGCCTCTCTGTCCTCTCGGAGTCGGGGTAGAGCGAATCGCTGGTCCCCCTGGGCGCCCTGTATCTTAGAGTCATCCTCAGGCCTCCCCTTGCAGGTCGCGGAGGAACGGGTTGGTCGCCATCTCCGCGCCCACGGTGGTGGCCGGCCCGTGGCCCGGGAATATCTTCGTCTCGGGCGGCAGGACGAACACCTCCCGGCTGACGGCTTCGAGCAGCGCGGGGAGCGAACCGCCCCGCAGGTCGGTGCGTCCGATGGAGCCCTCGAACACCAGGTCGCCGCAGAAGAGATTGTCACCGCAGAGGAAGCTCATGGAGCCCAGGGTGTGCCCCGGCGTCGCGAGCACCTTGACCGAATGCGAGCCGAACCCCAACGCCGCGCCGGCGCTCAGGCCGACCACTCCCCTGGGCTTTGACACCAGCAGCGAGCCGATCCTGCCGCCCAACCCCTGCGCCGAGCCCTAGAGTACGCCGGAGTCTTCCTCCGAAATATACACCGGCGCTCCCGTGGCCTCGGCGACCTTGCCCACCGCGCCGACATGGTCCATGTGCCCGTGCGTGCATAGCACGCCCTCGCAGTCGAGGCCCATCCTCTCCGCGGCGGACAGGATGTTCCTGGCCTCGGCGCCGGGGTCGATGATGTATCCCTGTTTCGTCTCCGGGTCCATCAGGATGTAGCAGTTGGTGCCGAACACCCCGACCTGGAGACGTTCGATGTCAAGTGGTCCCATGAGCGTCTTCCTGTCGTGATACCTGAAAGATAATAACACGCACCGGACGGTTGTCCGTCCTCGCGAACGTCAGGGTCATGGGGCGTTGGAAGGTGTGCCTTCGATAACGGACCCCGGGCCTGGCGCGCTAGATCGTCCACGTCCCTTGAGGACGTGGCGCTACCTCGAATCGATGACGAGCGTGACCGGACCCCAGTTGTCCAGGCTGACCATCATCATCGCCCCGAACTCACCGGTGGCGACCCTTGCGCCCGACCCGGAGAGGAGCTCGACGAACCGCAGGTACAGCCTCTCCGCCTCGGGAGGGTCGGCGGCTGCGATGAAGGAGGGCCGTCTGCCCTTTCGGGTGTCGGCCAGGAGTGTGAACTGGCTGACCACCATCAGTTCGCCCCCGGACTCGAGCACCGAGAGGTTCATCCTGCCGTCGGCGTCCGGGAAGATGCGGAGGTTCCGGACCTTGTCGGCGAGGTATAATGCCTCCGGTTCCGCGTCGCCCCTCGCGACTCCGAGCAGCACCAGCAGGCCTGGTCCGGTGGCGGCGACCTCGGTGCCTTCGATAGAAACCTTGCAGCGCTTGACCCTCTGGACTACGGCTCTCGTGATCCCTCCCGGGCTGGCGTGCATGAAAACGCACGAAATGAGACCTGACCACATCGGTGTGCGGTGACCCCGGATGTTACTGGGCGGTCTCCTCGGTGTGCATGACCTCGAACGCGTCGAAGACCGAGTCTATCCGCTTGATCTCCTTGATGATCTCCTCGAGGTGGACGCTGGAGGAGATCTCGAACATGAAGTTGCTCCTTGCGATGTGCTGGGGGTCCGCGGAAAACGAGGCGGAAAGGATGTTGACGTGCTGGTCGCCCAGTACGGTCGCGATGTCCCTCACCAGCTTGGGCCTGTCCATGGCCTCCACGCATATCTCGATTATCCGCGCTGCGGGCTCGGCCGCGCCCCAGGTGACCTCGATCATCCTGTCCACTTCCTTCGAGAGCCCCTGGACGTTCGAGCAGTCCGCCCTGTGGACCGAGACACCCCTCCCCCTCGTGACGAAGCCCACTATCTGGTCGCCCGGCGACGGCCCGCAGCAACGGGCGACGGTGACGAGAGCGTTGTCTATTCCGTGCACCCTTATGCGCTGGCTGAGGAACGGGTCCCCCGAGGCCGGCTCGGTCGCCCGCATGCCCTCCGGCTCGCGCTCGGGCACCACCACGTCCTTCCTGGCCAGCCCCAGGTACTGGGCCGCCTTGTTCGCCACCTGCCCCGACGAGACCTGGCCGGCGCCGATCTGCCGGTAGAGGTCCTCCACCTTCGAGAAGTGGAAGTCCTCCGCCACCTGGAGGAGAACCCTCCCGACCTCCTTGCTGTGCAGCGGCAGGCTGCGCTTGCGCATCGCGCGCTCGAGTGCTTCGCGGCCCTCCTGTATCTCATCCTCGCGCCTCTCGCGGGAGAACCACTGCCTGATCTTGTTGCGGGCCCTCGAGGACTCGACGACGTTCATCCAGTCCTGGCTGGGACCGGTCGAGGTCTTGGATGTCATCACGTCGACGATGTCGCCGTTCTGCAACTGGTACGCGAGCGGCACCATCTTGCCGTTCACCTTGGCGCCGATGCAGCGGTGCCCGACCTCGGTGTGGATACTGTAGGCAAAATCGATGGGGGTGGCACCCCTGGGCAGCGACATGAGCTTGCCCTTCGGCGTGAAGACGAACACCTCGTCCTGGAACAGGTCTATCTTGAGCGTCTTCATGAACTCGGTCGGGTCGCTCATCTCCTGCTGCCACTCCATGACCTGCTTGAGCCAGGCGCGCCCGCCGTGGTCCTTCCTCTTGGTCTCCTTGTACAACCAGTGCGCGGCGATGCCGAACTCGGCGGTCCGGTGCATCTCCAACGTCCGTATCTGGATCTCGATGGGGCGTCCCTCGAGGCTTATCACCACCGTGTGGAGCGACTGGTACATGTTCAGTTTGGGCATCGCGAGGTAGTCCTTGAAGCGCCCCGGGACCGGCTTCCACATCGCGTGGATTATTCCAAGAGCCGCGTAGCAGTCCTTCACCGAATCGACCACCACCCGCACCGCCGACAGGTCCATGATCTCGTCGAACTCGACGCCGCGGTTGACCATCTTCTCGTAGATGCTGTAGAAATGCTTGACCCGGCCCGAAACATCGGCGCGTATCTTGTGTTTTCGGAGCTCGTCGGTGATGCGCTTCTCGATCTGTTCCATGAACTTCTCGCGCTCCGCCCGGCGTTCCGCGACCATCTTCTGTATCTCGTGGTAACGCTTCGGTTGCAGGACCTCGAAGGCCAGGTCCTCGAGCTTCCACTTCAGTTGCGATATCCCGAAGCGGTGCGCCAGCGGCCCGTAGATCTCGATGGTCTCGGCGGCTATCTGCTTCTGCCTCTCCGGCGGCAGGGCGGATATGGTCTGCATGTTGTGGAGCCGGTCGGCGAGCTTGATCAGGATCACGCGCACGTCGCGCGCCATCGCGATCAGCATCTTTCGCATGTTCTCGGCCTGCTGCTCTTCGGCGGACCCGAACTTGAACCGCTTGAGCTTTGTCACGCCGTCGATGATCTCGACGACCTGCTCGTTGAACTCACCTCGGATATCGTCGAGGGTGAGGTCGGTGTCCTCGACCACGTCGTGGAGCAGCGCGGCGCTGAGGGTGTCCGAGTCGAGCTCGAGCTCGGCGAGGATGGTGGCGACGGCCACCGGGTGATGGATGTAACGCTCGCCGGATTTACGGTACTGGTCGCGATGGGATTCTAATGCGAACCGGTAGGCCTTCTCGACCTCGCGCTGGCTGTTCTTGCTTAGAAACCGCTTGCTGAGCGAGAAGAGTCTATCCTCTCCGGCGGCCTCTTTCGTCATTACTTTTTCTTCTTCTTCCCGCTGCCGGGCCCCTTGGTGCGGTCCTTCGGTGACGACTTTCCCGCGCCCGACGACGCGGTCTTCTGCGACGGCTTGGGCTTGGGCTGAGGTCTCTGAGTCGGAGTCGGAGTCGCGGCCGCCTTCCGGGGCGTCTTCGCCGACGCCTTCGGCTTTGCCGCTGCAGCCGGCGTCTTGCCGGTCACGCCGGCCCCTCCGCTCGTCGAACCCCCCGCGGCCCGCACAGGCCTCGGCTTCGGGCTCGCGTCGGCGGTCTCGGTGGCCAGGGCGCCCTCCGCCCCGCGCACGGGCATCCGCGCGTCCCTTGCCTGCTTGCGCTCTATGCGCTCCCTGTAGGCCTTGTTCTTGGGCTCGGCTTCCTTCCACATCGATAGTATCGGTGGCGCAAGGAAAATGCTCGAGTACGTGCCGGCCAGGACGCCGATGAACAGCGCGAACGCGAAAGCCTTGAGCGTGGCCCCGCCGAATATCATGATGCTCAGGATCGGTATCAGGGTGGTCAGCGAGGTGTTGATCGAGCGCCCGAGGACCTGGTTGACCGAATCGTTGACGGTCTCGGAGTAGGTCTTCTTGCTCTGCCTTGTCAACTGGTCGGCATTCTCCTTGATGCGGTCGAACACCACGATGGTGTCGTACAGGGAATATCCCAGGATAGTGAGGACCGCAATGACGGTCGCGGGGGTCACCTCCCTGCCGGACAGGGAATACACGCCGATGGTGATGATGAAGTCGTGGAGTATCTCGATGATCGCGCATACCGCCATCTTGAACTCGAAGCGGAAGCTGATGTAGATGAGGATCGCGATTATGAACACGACGAGCGCGATTATCGCCTGCTTGCTGACCTGTGCTCCCCACCCTGGCCCCACGTCGTTGACCTGCTGGACGGCCACCAGCTTGGCGCCTGTCTTCAAGGCGTCCTGGATCTGGGTCTTCTGCTGCTCGGTCAGCCTGGGTGTCCTGACGGTGAAGGTGTTGTTGTCCCCCTGCTGGATCTGGGCGCTCGAGAACCCGAACTTTCCGACCACCGACCGGACGTCCGCGATGGTGACGCCGGGCCTGGTCTGGATGTCGAGCTCGGTGCCGCCCGTGAAATCGATGCCGAACTTCAGACCTATCGTGGAAAGCGCGATGATCGAGATCAATATGAGCAGCGCCGATATGCCGAACCACACATACTTGTATCTTATGAACGGGACTTTCGGCCGCCTGGGGATTATCCTCCTCACCTGGCCTCACTCCCGGCCGGAACTATGTCGTCCGCCCTCAGTCCGACGGCCGCCGGTCTGGACAGGAACTTCCAGTTGGACAGCAGGGAGGTCACCGGCCTAGTGAAGAAGTACGAGATGAAGACGTCCAGTATGGTCGCCATTCCCAGCGTGAAGGCGAAGCCCTTCACCGAGCCGATCGCGAACAGGTAAAGGATCGCCGCCGCCGCAAAGGAGACCGTATCGGCGGCGAGGATGGTCCTGAATGCCGACTTGTATGCCTTGTCCGTCGAGGAGCGGATGGTACGGCCATCCTTGAGGTCTTCCTTCAGCCTCTCGAAATAGACGATGCTCGAGTCCGCCGCGATACCGATGGCGACGATCACACCGGCGATGCCGGCCAGTGTGAGGCTCCAGAAATCGCCGAACACGCTGATGAACCCGTACATGAGGCCGCCGAAGACTATCAGCCCGAGGCAGGTGATCGCACCCAGCACCCGGTAGTACAGGAGCATGAAGAGCGCCACCACTATGAGTCCCGCGATCCCGGCGATGAGCCCCTGGTGGAGGGAGTCCCGGCCGAGTGACGCCGTCACGTCCTGTTCCTGGAGGGGTTTGAGCTCGACAGGCAGGGCGCCCGTCTGTAGCACGATCGCAAGGTCTTTGGCCTGCTGCTCTGTGAAGCTTCCGGATATGTCACCCTTGCCCTCTGTGATGGCCTCCTTGATGTTGGGGGCCGACTCGACCTTGTAGTCGAGAACGATGGCGAGCTGCTTGTTGACGTTCGCGGTGGTTATGTCGCTGAACTTCTTGGCGCCATCGCCGCTCAGCTCGAAGTTCACGGTCGGATTGCCCGAAGAGTCGACCGACGGGGTGGCTTTCTTTATCGAGTCGCCGGACAGCAGGGTCGGCCCGAGCTTGAGCATGACCGAGTCCTTTGCCTCCTTGAGAGGCAGGATGACGACCTTGTCGGGCTGGAGGTTCGCATCGCCCTTGGTCTCCTGCCAGGCCGGGTCCTTCTTGGCATCGGACAGGGACTTGCTCTCCTGGACGAGCCGAAACTGGAGCTGCGCCGTCTGACCGATTATCTGCTTGGCGCGCTGGGGGTCGTGGATTCCCGGGAGCTGGACCACCACGTTCCTCGTCCCCTGGCGCGTTATCTCGGGCTCGGACACGCCCAGCCTGTCTATCCTGCTACGGATCTTTTCGACCGTCTTGTCGAGAACCCCGGTATCGACCGTCTTGCCCTTGGCCTCGTAGACGATGCTTATGCCGCCCTTGAGATCAAGGCCCAGGCGCGGCGAGAGGCCGAAAGCGAAAATGCAGATGTAAAGTACCGCCAGCATCAGCACGACGACGCCGATGGAAAGGATGTTTTTTGTGTTCTTGCTCATCGTCTCTTCCCGTTGACAACACGCCCGAGGGGCCGTCGCCGCCCGCTGCGGCGAATCTCCCCGCCCGGAGCGTTATTTATCCTCGTCAGTAGTGTCCTCGGACTCGTCGGTGGTCTCTTCCTCCTCGGGCTCCTCGACCTCCTCTTCCTCCTCCTCGACCTCCTCTTCCTCCTCTTCCTCCTGGGGAGGCGATAGGCTGCGGGAGATGGCGGACTTCAGGAACGTTATCCTGACACCCTTGTCCACCTCGAGGACCACCGAGTCGTCAGTCACTCTCTTGATCACTCCCTGGATCCCGCCGATGGTGACGACCTCGTCTCCCTTGTTGAGCTTGGTCATCATCTCGTCGTGCTCCTGGGCCCGCTTTCGCTGGGGCCTGATCAGCAGCACGTAGAACACCACCAGCATGACGGCTATCAATATCCACAGGCCGTAGGTCTGGAAACCGCTCGCCTTCGTGGTCGCCGCCAGTAGTCCGTGCAAGAACGTCATTTCACATCATTCCTTTTAAAGCGATTTGACAGAACTTAGCCACAATCTCGACATATCATAATGGAAGCCGAACCCTTTGTCATTCATCTTCGTCAAGGTCCCGCCACTCGTTCAGCATCTCGTTCAAGCGGCCATTGGAGATGGCCTGCCGGGCCCGGCTGGTGAGGCGGGCCAGCTCTCTCAGGTTGTGGCAGGTCAGCAGGTGGAGGCCGAGTATCTCTTTCGCCATCACCAGGTGACGGATGTACGCGCGGCTGAAGTTGTCACACGCGTAGCAGTCGCAATCGCTCGAGAGCGGCCCGAGGTCATGCGCGTAGCGGGCATTGCGCATATTGAGCCTTCGACGGCCGACGAGAGCCGAGCCGTTCCGGGCCGTCCTGGTCGGCAGGACCGAGTCGAACATATCAACACCGAGTGCTATCGCTTCCAGCATACCGGCGGGGTCGCCCACCCCCATCAAATACCTGGGCGCCTCGTCCGGGATTAGATTCGTGGTGCCTTCTATCAGTTCCAGCATCAGCTCGCGCGGCTCTCCGACGCTCAACCCGCCGAGCGCGTACCCGTCGAAACCCACCCCGACGGTAAGCTCTGCGCTCAGCGCCCTCAGGTCCGGGAACGTGCCTCCCTGCACGATGCCGAAAAGCGCCTGGCCTTCCCGGCGGTGGGCCGCCCGGCACCTGCCGGCCCAGTCACCGTTGAGGCGCACGGACGCCTCGGCGCGGGCGCGGTCCGCCGGGTACGGGAGGCATTCGTCCAGGGCCATGGCTATGTGCGCGCCCAGCCTCGACTGGACCTCCATGGAGAGCTCGGGGCTCAAGAAGACCCTGGCGCCGTCCACCGAGGAGCGGAAGGTCGCCCCCTCGTCGGTCACCTGGACGTCTCCGGCGAGCGAGAAGACCTGGTAGCCGCCGGAATCGGTCAGCACGGCCCCGTCCCAGCCCATGAAGGCGCCTACTCCACCCGCGGCTTCCACGACGTTGACACCCGGCCTCAGCCAGAGGTGGTAGGCATTGGCGAGGACCAGGTCGAACCCGAGCTCTCTGACCTGCCCGGGCCTCATCGTCTTCACGGTGGCGTGCGTGCCGACCGGCATGAACACAGGCGTCTCGACGCGGCCCGCGGCTGTCGTCATGACACCGCGGCGCGCGGCGGTACGGCCATCCCGGGCCGTCACTTCGAAGCGAAACTGATCATTCAATGCCGGTCTCCCAGAGGGTCCTGCAGCGCGCTCGCCCGCATTCACACGACCATCATAGCGTCCCCGAACGAATAGAAACGGTAGCCCGCCGAAACGGCCCGCTCGTAGGCCTCCATGATAAGACCGGTCCCGCCGAAAGCGCACACCAGCATGAGCAGCGTGGAGCGCGGGATGTGGAAGTTGGTCACGAGCGCGTCGACGGCTCTGAACGAGTAGCACGGGGTTATGTATAGCGAGGTCCTGCCGGCCGCCTCCGAGACTCGCCCGCCCTGCCCCGCTGCGGCCGAAGCGGTCTCGAGAGCGCGCACCACGGTGGTGCCGACGGCCACCACCCTCCCCACCGAGCGGTTGACCTCCCTCGCGCACTCCCCGGTGACATTGAACCATTCGCTGTGGATGGCGTGGTCCTCGACCTGCTCCTCCCTCACCGGGACGAACGTGTCCATCCCCACCGCGAGTTCCAGTCCCGCAATCGAAACCCCGCGCCGGCGTACCTGGTCGAGCAAACCTTCGGTGAAGTGGAGACCCGCGGTGGGTGCGGCGGCCGCTATCTCCCTTTCCGCGTAGACCGTCTGGTACCGCTCCGGGTCCGGGATGTCGCCCTTGATGTACGGCGGGAGGGGAACCCGGCCGGCCCCGAAAAGGAGCCCTTCGATGTCGTCCGGCGGAGCGCCGGATAAGGTGAGGCGGGCTTTCCCGTCGCCGGCGGTCTCGGTGATCTCCGCCATGAGGGGGGTGCCCGGAAGCTCGAGGCGAACGCCGGGCCTCAAGCTCGCGCCGCGGGTGAGAGCCTCCCAGCAGCCGGGCTCCAGCCTCTCGAGCAGGAGGAGCTCGACCCTGCCGCCGGTCCCGGCCTTGCGGGTCTCGAGCCTGCCGGGAAAGACGCGAGAGGTATTCACCACCAGGCAGTCTCCGGCGTCCAGCAGGCCGGGGACATCGGAGAACGCCCCGTGGGATATGGAGCCGGTCGACCTGTCCACAACCATCAGGCGGCTGGCGGATCGGTCTCGCAGCGGCTCCTGCGCCACGAGCTCGGGGGGCAGCCGGTAGTCGAAGAGATCTGTCCTCATCTGCCCGGGGGGTCGCTTTTCTGGTAGCGTTCCTTCTCGCTGTACACGCACCCGCAGTAAGACTGTCGGTAGATGCCCAGGTCGCGGGCGGCCCGCTCCCCGTCGCGAAAGCCGCCGGTCATGTCCTCGGCGACGAAGAGCACTCCGTGGGCCATCGCCGCCGCGTCTCCGGCGCGTTTGATGAGGGCGTGGTCCTGGTACGGGCTGACAAGCAAGGTCGTGGTGAACTCGCCGATGCCCAGGGCACGAGCCTCGGCGGCGGTCCTATCGAGCCGGATCCTGTAGCAGGTCTCACACCGCGCGGGGCGGCCGGGCGCTTTGCGCGACCCGGGGACGAGGCTCGGTACCGGCGAGGGCGCGCCAGCCGACTCCGGAGGCACCGTGCCGGGCCTCGCGGCTGAGGTGGATACCTCGGCCAGGAACCGCTCCATCTCGTAAGGACCCACACTCAGAGGCACGGAAACGCTGTCGCAGTATCCGGCAAGGGCGAGGTACCTCTCGCGGTACTCGCGGAACGGGTGGATGTTGGGGTTGTAGAAAAAAGACGTGACCTCGTAGCCGCTCTCGGTCAACACCCGGTGAGGATGTATCAGGCACGGCGCGCAGCAGGTGTGCAGGAGTATTTTCATGCGATGTCCCCGGCCGGCCCAGCCGGATCAAAAAAGCGAGCCCCCGGGGTCACTCACCTCCCGCCCGATGTGCCGGTGGGCGCTCTCCGTGGCGACTCTGCCCTTCGGGGTGCGTTTGAGAAAGCCCAGTTGCATGAGGAACGGCTCGTGGACATCCTCGATGGTGTCCGTCTCCTCACCCACGGTCGCGGCCAGCGTCTTGAGCCCGACGGGCCCCCCTCCGAACTTGTCTATCACGGCCTCGAGGATCGCGCGGTCCACCACGTCCAGTCCCGCGTTGTCGACCTGAAGGAGCGTCATGGCCCTCTCGGCCACCTCGCCGGTGACGACACCGTCGGCCTCCACCTCCGCGAAATCCCTCACCCGCCTCAACAGCCTGTTGGCGACCCTGGGCGTTCCGCGCGAGCGGCGCGCCACCTCGTCGCACCCCTCATCGTCGATCTCGATCATCAGGATGCCGGCGGACCTCACCACTATCTCCCGCATCTCCTCCGGCGGGTAGTAATCGAGCCTGCAGACGACGCCGAACCTGGAGAGCAGAGGCGCGGACATCAGGCCTGAGCGGGTGGTCGCGCCGATGAGCGTGAACCTGGGGAGCTCGAGCCTGAACGAGCGGGCGCCAGGCCCCTTGCCGATGACGATGTCGATCTTGAAGTCCTCCATCGCGGGGTAGAGTATCTCCTCGACCGTCCTGGGCAGCCGGTGTATCTCATCGATGAACATCACGTCGCCCGGCTCCAGGTTCGAGAGTATCGCCGCGAGGTCCCCCTGCCTCTCGATCGCCGGCCCGCTGGTCGTCCGCAGGCTGACACCGAGCTCGTTGGCGATGATGTTGGCGAGCGTGGTCTTGCCCAGGCCGGGTGGGCCCGACAGCAGGACGTGGTCGAGCGGCTCGTTGCGACGGCGTGCCGCGCCGATGAATATGCGGAACTGCTCCTTGTTGGCTCGCTGTCCGACGAACTCATCGAGCGTCCGCGGCCGCAGCGACAGGTCCAGGACCTCGTCTTCGTCCGTCACCTTCTGCGACGTGATGGTCTGGGGCATCTCCGAAGGATCTTCCTGTCTCACCTTTTGCCGCCAACGTTCTTCAGGGCGAACTGGAGCATCTCTTCGACCTTCCTGTCAGCCCCCGCGGGATATTTCTTGAGCGCCTCAAACGCCTCCGTCCGCGAATAGCCGAGCTGCAACAGCGCTTCGGTGGCCTCAGCGAACGCGAGCCTCTCGTCATCCGGTAGGCCCACCGCGTCCGGCGTGCCCGGTTCGACCTTGTCTTTCATCTCGAGGAGAAGCCGTTGGGCGCCCTTCCTGCCGACGCCGGGGATCACGGTCAGCCTGTCGGCGTCCTGGTTCTGAACGACCTCGTCGAAAACATCGGGCGAGAACACGGACAGGACGGCCAGGGCCTTGCTCGCGCCGAAACCTGACACCGACATAAGCTTGACGAACAGGTCCCGCCCCCTGGGGGCGTCGAAGCCGTAGAGCTGCAACGCGTCGTCCCTGACGTGCAGGTAGGTGTGTAACGCCACGTCGCCGCCGGCGGAAGGCGCTTTCTCTATGGTGCCGGCCGGGGCGCGGACCTCGAGCCCGAACCCGCCCACCAGGACCACAAGGTGGTTGGGCCCTTTCTCGATGACTTTGCCTTTCAGGTAGGAGATCATAGCCCCACGGTCCCTGTCCGTCGATCGAGCGTGGACGAGTTGATGTGACAGATGGCAATGGCCAACGCGTCCGATGCGTGGAGCGACCCGGGAGACCCCTTGAAGCCCAGCAGGGCCTTCACCATGTACAGCACCTGTTCTTTCGGTGCGTTGCCGGTGCCGGTGACCGACATCTTGACCTGGAGAGGAGTGTACTCGGCCCAGGGGACCTCGGAGTGCCTGCACGCCAGCAGGATGACGCCTCGAGCCTGCCCTACAGCTATCGCCGTCTTGAGGTTGGTGTTGAAGAAGAGCTGCTCGAGAGCGACCACCTCGGGCGCAAGCCCCGCGATAAGGTCCCTGATCCCTCCATACAGCATATCGAGCCGGTGCGACATGTCGTCTCCGGCTTTGGTCTTGATGGAGCCATGCTCGCCGGCAAACAGCCGGCCCCTGTCAGCCACGACAAGGCCGTAGCCGGTGTTGGTTATGCCGGGGTCGATACCGAGGACCTTCAACTAGTCGCCACCCCGCATGTGGCCACCCCTCATGTCATCGACGCCATCTCTTCGAGCACCTCGTCGGGGATGTCGAAGTTGGCGTAAACGTCGTGCACGTCGTCCAGGTCCTCGAGTATTTCGACGAGCCGCAGCACCTTCCTCGCGACGTCGCTCTGCAGCGCCACCGTGTTCTTGGGCACCATGGTCAGCTCGGTACTGTCAGGCTCGATGCCCGCCGCTGTCAGGGCCTCCCTGACGCTGCGGAAGTGCTCGACGTCTGTCACTATCTCCCAGTAGTCATCGCCCTCGGACTTGAGGTCGTCGGCGCCCGCCTCCAGAGCGATATCCAGCAGCTCGTCCTCTTGGTGAGCCGGGTCTTTCTTTATGAGGACGACGCCCTTCTTCTCGAATATCCACGCGACCGAGCCGACCTCCCCCAATCGCCCGCCTGCACGGGTGAATGCCTTGCGCACGTCCGCGGCCGCGCGGTTGCGGTTGTCGGTCATCACGTCGACCAGGATGGCGACCCCTCCCTCGCCGTAGCCCTCGAAGGCCATGTGTTCTATCTGCGCGCCGGGCAGCTCACCGGTGCCCTTGGCGATGGCGCGCTTGATGTTTTCCATCGGCATGCTGTAGCCCCGCGCGGTCTCGACGGCCGATGCCAGCGTGGGATTGGAATCGGGGTTGCCGCCGCCCTCGCGGGCCGCGACGGTTATCTTCTGCGAGAGCTTGCTGAAGAGCTGGCCCCGCTTCGCGTCCTCTTTGCCTTTCTTGTGCTTGATGGAGTGCCACTTGGAATGCCCTGACATATCAGACCTCCGTGCGCCTTCCGGCGTATTCGGACACCATGTCCAGGAAGTACCCGTGAATCCTCGTGTCGCCCGTCAACTCGGGGTGGAAAGCCCCGACAAGGTAGTTGAGCTCGCGGGCCATCACGGCGCGTCCTCCGAGGCGGGCCATGACCCGCACTCCTCCACCGGGCTCCTCGATCACCGGCGCCCTTATGAACACAGCGTGGAACGGCCTGTCGGCTTCGCCGATGCCCTCGACCGGGAGGTCCACCTCGAACGAGTCGACCTGCCGCCCGAACGCGTTCCTGTCGACTGTGATGTCCACCAGCTCGAGCAAAGGGCCGTGCCTCCCGAGGGCGCGGCTGGCCATGATTATCATGCCGGCGCAGGTGCCGAAGATGGGCACGCCCGACCTTCCGAGCCGGCGCAGGTCCGCCGCAAACCCGTACTCTTCAATTAGTTTTCCAATGGTGGTGCTTTCTCCTCCAGGGATGATCAGCCCGTTGACATCGTTGAGCCCGGAGGGCCGTTTGACTCCAATCCCCCGGGCTCCACACGCCTCGATCATCCTCAGGTGCTCTCGCACCGCTCCCTGAAGCGCCAGGACACCAACGGTTAACCTGTTACCATCCACGGAACTGTATCAGGTTCTCCTTCGGGATCTCCCCGATCTCGAGGCCGCGCATCGCTTCGCCTATCCCTCGCGAGACCCTGGCGACAAGCTCGGCGTCCTCGAAGTGGGTGGTCGCCTGCACGATCGCGCGGGCCCTCTCGGCGGGCTCCTCCGACTTGAATATCCCCGACCCCACGAACACCCCTTCAGCGCCGAGCTGCATCATCAGAGCCGCGTCCGCCGGGGTGGCTATGCCGCCCGCTGAGAAGTTGACCACGGGCAGCATGCCGGTGCCGGCAACCTCTTTCACGAGCTCGTACGGGGCACGGAGCTCCTTGGCCGCGGACATCAGCTCGTCGTCACCGAGCGTGGTGAGCCTGCGCATCTCGCCGGTGATCGTCCTCATGTGCCTGACCGCTTCCACCACGTTGCCGGTCCCGGGCTCTCCCTTCGTCCTTATCATCGCGGCGCCCTCTCCGATGCGGCGCAGCGCCTCGCCGAGGTTTATCGCACCGCACACGAACGGTACGGTGAACGCCCACTTGTCGACGTGGTGGCTCTCATCCGCAGGGGTCAGCACCTCGCTCTCGTCGATGTAGTCGACCCCCATGGCCTGGAGGGCCTGGGCCTCCACGAAGTGGCCGATTCGCACCTTGGCCATCACCGGTACCGTGACGGTCTCCATTATGGCCTCGATGATCAGCGGGTCCGCCATGCGGGCGACGCCGCCCGAGGCCCTTATATCAGCGGGCACCCTTTCGAGTGCCATGACCGCTACGGCGCCAGCCTCTTCGGCTATCTTCGCCTGCTCCGCCGACGTCACGTCCATGATGACTCCGCCCTTGAGCATCTCGGCGAGGCCCCTCTTGACCGTGTCCGTTCCCTTTCGAGTAACTTGTTCCACGTTTACCTCCGCTAGCGGTAAGCCCGTTTTTTCATCATAAACAATAGGTGTATGTGCCGCAACAAAGCAAAGTGACACCGGGATTCAGTCAGGCAGAGGACGTCCAGGGCTCGGGCGCAGGAAAAGGGACCGAAACGGTGCTGCGCTCACGAAAAGAGACCTGACCCCACAGGTGTGCGGCGTTTGTGTGCGGCAGGTCAGCTCACGGCCGCCTGTCTGGTGGTTGGGACGAGCTCGATCCAGGTCGACCCGGGCTTGATGGGGACCTCACGTCCCGCGTTGTCGTAGAAGCGCGTGTGCTGCTCCCTCGCGCTCTTCTGCCAGTTGCCGTCGATCACCTGGCCGGCGACGAAGACCTGCGCGCGGCCCGATCCGAGCGCGCCCAGCTCCGGCGACATGGCGCCGTTGACGTCGTATAGCCCCGAGGGTGCCTCGACGACGTACTGGACTATCACGGTGTCGGCCCTCAACTGCCGGCCCGAGATCCGGTCGGTGTGCGGCACGCCGGCCACGAACCTCGCGAACGTGTTCGTCGCGGGATCGTAAGACCAGGTTACGGTGCACGCGGACTCGTACGGTATCACGACGTTGTTGACCACCGCCACGGTGGGTTGGTATTCAGTGGCGGCGCTCTGGGTTGCGCTCTTGGTCGCGTTCTGGGCCGCGCTGGCCGCGCGCCTCTGCTCGGCGGCGCGAGCTTTCACCATCTTCGCCACCCCAACGTCGGTCAGGAACTTGAACGGGGAAGAAACGACCTGCTGGAACGGGTAAGAGATGTCGCCGGCCTGCCTTATCCTGGCCGCGCTCGTGTAGAGGTTGTGCGGCGCTCTGCGGTCGGAGGTGCGCCAGAACGCCCCTGCCCAGCCGAACTCGTCGATGTCGAGCAGTCCCGCCTGCTTTATCATCACCAGCACCGGGTCGCCGGCCCCGCAGTGGGCGAAAAGAGCTCCATACGGGAACACCAGGTCTATATCGACCGGCCTGGCGCTCCTGACCGGCCCCACGGGATCGGCCTCGCGGTCCAGGTATATGGCCATGAAGCGGGTGATGCCACCCTCGGTTATCTCCTCGTAGACCAGGCATGCCCGGTCAAGCCCCGACTGGGGCCTGGCCGCGGGGTCGTTCTCGACCTTTATCGCGACAGGCCTGCGGTCGAGCGCGGCCGGGTCGAGTACCACTCGGCCGCACAGCGGGCAGGTCACGACCTTGGCCACCTTCTTCACGGGCCTGGCGGCGGCGGGCGTCTGCTCGTCCTTCTGGCATGAGCATCCGGCGACCCACGAGAGCGCCAACATGCCCGCCAGCAGGACCATCACCAGGAGCAGGCGGCCTTTGCGCAGTCTGGCCCAACGCGAGCGGCCCTCGTCAGTACCGGATGTGTGATCGATGGTCAGATCCCTGCGGCGTTCCTGCATATGCTTCTTCACTTCTAAAACCATATCCGCGGGCCGGGCGCCCGCGTGTGCTACTGCCCGGCCGGTACTGCTCCGGGCTGAGTGGGGGTGAAATCACCAGCCATCTGCTCCAGCCTGCGGATCCTTTCTTCAATCGGCGGGTGGGTATCGAACATTCTGTTGAAAGCGCTGCCGCGCTCGCCGCTCTTGGTCTTGAGCGGCTGGGCGATGAACATGTGCGCGGTGGCCTTGTTGGCGAAGCGGAGCTGCTTGGTGTCGCCCTGCAACTTCGTCAGCGCGCTCGCCAGCCCCGGAGGGTACCTGGTGAGCAGGGCTCCGTTGGCGTCCGCCAGGAACTCTCGCCGCCTGCTTATCGCCAGCTTGATGAGCTGGGCTATTATCGGCGCCAGTATCGCCAGCACTATCCCGATGACCAGCAGGATGATACCGGCATCGCCGCCTTCCCTGTCGCTGTCCCCGAACCATAATGTCCGCAGAAAGATGTCCGATAGAAGGATGACGGTGCCCACCAGGACCACGGTCAGACTCATCAGCAGGATGTCGTAGTTCTTGATATGCGACATCTCGTGCCCGACGACCCCCTCGAGCTCCTGGTCGTTCATGTACTCGAGCAGCCCCCTGGTGACCGCGATGGAAGAGTGCTGGGGGTTCCTGCCTGTAGCGAACGCGTTCATGGCGGGGCTCTCTATCACGTACATCCCGGGGACGGGAACGCCTGCCGCGATCGCGAGCCCCTCGACTGTATTGCGGTACCTGATGTACTCCTGGCTGTCGTCTATCGGGTGGGCGCCGCTGATGCGCAGGGCGACCTTGTCGCTCTGGTAATAGCTGACGAGACCCATGACCAGCGCGATGACGAAAGCGATGACTATCCCCAGGTACCAGCCGTTGGGTCCGCCCCATACCCTGCCGATCACGTAGCCGATGCCCAGCACGAACACCACGAAGATGAAGACCATCAGGAGGGACTTCCACTTGTTGGCGCTTATCTGCTCGTACAAATCCGGTTACCTCCGACGGATACCCGCGTGGCGCGACCCGGGGAACAATCTTAATTGCACCTTAAAGACCCGGCCGCCATTCTTAGAACGAGACCCTGGGGACCTCGCGGGCAGCGGGCGTCTCGGGCTCGAAGTACTCGCGTGGCTCCGTGAAGTTGAACGCCGATGCGATCATGTTCGCCGGGAACCTCTGCCGGGCGACGTCGTAGGCCATGACCGAGTCGTTGTAGAACTGGCGAGCATAGGCCAGCTTGTTCTCCGTCCCGGAGAGTTCCTCCTGCAGCGCCAGGAAGTTAGTGCTGGCCTTCAGTTCGGGGTACGCCTCCGCGACCGCGAACAGCGATTTCAGCGCCTGGCTGAGCATTCCCTCGGCCTGGGCGTTCTCACCGACGGTCTTGGCGTTGACCAGCGCGGCGCGGGCCTGCGTGACCTCCTCGAAGGTGGACTTCTCGTGTGAGGCGTATCCCTTGACCGTCTCGACCAGGTTGTGTATGAGGTCGGCGCGCCTCTCGAGCTGGACGTCTATCTGGTGCCAGGCGTTATCCACCCGGTTCTTGTAGCGGACGAGCTTGTTGAACAGGTAGATCAAGGAACCTATCAACAGCACCGCCAGTATCACTATCAGCCAGATCCACCACATGAGGCTCTCCTTCCTGCTTATATGTCCACGTAATTATAGCAGTTAAGCCATCGGCTAAAACGGATCCCTTCTGGAGCGAACCGCACCCCCGACATCAGACGGCGCCCGTGCCCGCGGCGGTTCCCTGCCGTTCTAGGCCCTCACAAGCGTCATTATCCCGTTGACGGTGAACAGCACCGCGAAAACGACCACCAGCGCCGCGCACGCATACAGCAGGCCGTGGTATACGCGGTCGCTTATCCTGCCGCGCCCCCGGGAAACGAGGAAGCTGACCGCCGTGTACCATATCAGGTCGGCCATCTCGTGGCCGACGAAGAAGAAGGCCAGGCCCGCGATGCCGTGGTTGAGCGCCAGCAGGATATAGCGAGCGCCGATGGTCGCCCACCAGATGATCCAGCCGGGGTTGGAGACGCTCGCCCACATGCCCGCGACCAGCGGCCCCCAGCCGACGTCCTGGCCGGAGGTCAGGTCGATGCTGATGCCGCGCCTGACCTCGAAGAAGATCTTGAAAGCGAGCCATAACAGGAACAGGCCACCCACTATCCCTATCACACCGACCACGACCTGGTTGTGCATCACCTGATCGAGCCCGATGGTGAACAGTATTGCGAGCAGCAGCTCGGGAATCGCGTGGCCCAGCACGAGCAGAGGTCCCGCCCAGACACCCTTCTTGTAAGACTCGGCGATGGCGACCGAAAGGAGCGGGCCGGGCATCAGCGCGCCCGAGAAGCCTATCCACATCGACGAGAAGAATATGCCGAACAGAGCGGCCAAGACTACACCGCCGGCCGAGAGCCGTAGCGCCTTCCGAGGCGCTCCATGCCGCGTTCCATCTGCTCCATGAGAAGCCGGTGGAGCGTCTCGTTCGCGGAGACCATCGACGAGAGCTGTCCGCCACCCCCGGATGGGACAAGCGGGTAGGTGTCGAGCGTACGCCCGCGGGCGTCGGTCACTACCGCGCCGGCCTCGCGCGCGATCAGCACCGCCGCGGCCAGGTCATAAGGATAGTTCGTGAGGATGGCGCCGTGTCCGATCTCGAGGAACGCCAGCCGGACCTGCTCAATCTCATCGGCCATGCGCTGGCCGATATCGACGTACGCGTCCATCTCGCCGGTCACGACTCGCGATATGCAGAACGTGGCGCTCCCCAGGTCGAAGCAGCCACCGTCGACAGAGGTGAGGTCGATAAGCTCGGACAGCACGGTGACCAGAGGTTCAGCCGCGCGACCCCTGAAGCCCGCGGTCCAGAAGATGCTGTTGAGATCCGTCTTCTCGGACAATGCCGGCTCGAAAGCGCACCCGTCGCGCTCGAACCTGGTGCCGTGCCCCCGCAGGCCGAGGTAGGCCGCGTCGTTCTTTATCTCCACCACCGCCCCGAGGAACACGTCCCCCAGCGTCAGCGTCCGGTCGGCGCCGTCCGCGTAGGGAGCCACCGCCACCGAGACGCAGCACGACTCCAGCCCCGCGGCCGCGGGCCTGGTGCCGTCGATGGGGTCGATGACAAGGATGTGCTCCGGCCGCCCGACGACGACCAGCCCACGGTCCTCGGTGTAGAATGCGACATCGCCAACCCCGTTCAGGAAATCGACGACGGTGTTCTCGGCCACCTCATCGATGCCGAAAGTGGTGTCGCCGGTAGCGCCCTGGCCAACCGACGCCTTTGCGGACGCCCTGCCCAGCATCGGTCTCACCGACGAGCGCACGGAGTCGCAGAGCCCGCTCACCATCTCTATCAGGCCTTGCCTTTCATGCCACACTTCGCGGTCTCCTGTCCGGGTGGCCGTCAGCCGCCCGAGTAGATCTCCTCCAGCCTGTCGGCAAGGACCCGCCACGAGAACTGGGTGACACCGGCGAGCCCCATCTTCGACAGCCGCTCGCGCAGGTCCGCGTCCAGCAGCAGACCGGTCAGGGCCGAGGCGAGCCCGTGACGGTCGCCGCTCCCGAAAAGGCATCCCCCGCGCGACTTCTCCAGCACGTACCTGTATCCGGGTATGTCCGACGCGACCACCGGCGTGCCCGACGCCATCGCCTCGATAAGGACGATGCCAAAGCTCTCGCCGCCCAGGGCCGGCGAGCAGAACACGTCGGCGGCTCCGTAGTAGGCCGGAAGCTCCTCGTTGGAGACGAACCCCAGGACACTGGTGGCTGCGCGGACGCGTCCCGGCGCCCCTCGCAGGTCCGCGTCCGAATAGCCCTCGCCCACCACGACCAGGGCCGCGTCTGGTGCTGCGTCCAGCACTTCGTCGAAAGCTTCCAGCAGCAGCCCGAGCCCCTTGCGCCTCTCGTTCCTGCCGACGAAAAGGACGACGGGCACGTCGGCGGCGGGCATCCTCTCCGGTCGGGGCAGCCCCGGTGCGAACCTGTCCAGGTCCACCCCGTTGGGCAGGATGTCGTACTCGCCCTCGAAGTAGGAGTTCGCGAGCTGCCTGGCCGGCTCAGAGACCGCTATGCAGTGGTCTATGCGCGCGTGTACCCGCTTGAGCGCGAGACGGGCGAGAGCATAGGTGGTGCTGCGGCCCTCGCTGCTCGCATGGAATGTGCCGACCACCCTCGACTGCGCCGCCCGCACGGCGCACACCGAGACCAGCGGCACGAGCGGCTCGTGGACGTGGACCACGTCGAACCCTCCGGACCCGAGGGCTCGCCGCAAGCGCGATGGAGTTGGCGGCAGGACGGCGATGTGAGCGACCGAGCCGTTCGCTGGGACAGGGATGGAGCGGCCGGCGGTCGTGAACGCGACCACGTCGGGCACTGCGCCGCTGTCCGGCGCCACAACGGTCACCCTGTGGCCGCGGGCGCGCATCTCGCGCGCTGTTCCAAGGATGTGGTTGTTGACTCCCCCGGGGTGAGCCCAGGAGTAAGGCGAGACCATCGCGATCTTCAAATCAATGTCCCTGTTGCGTTAATCGCGTTCGGACGGCCAGGCCGGCATGAACATGTGCCATTGGGCCGGGTCTTCCCTGACGAGCATTTCCAGGCGCCGCGCTACCAGCTCTATGGTGTCCCTGATCGCCTTGTCACGGTCCCCCGACGAGTCCACATATATCGGTTCGGTCGCGTGACCCACCCAGGTCCCGTCGTCGAGGTTTCGCACGTTCACACAGACTATCGGCGAACCGCTCCGCATCGCCAGCGCGGCCGGTCCGGGCGGGAGGGTGGTCTTCTCCCCGAAGAACTCGACCCCGACCCCGGACCCCTTGAGGTCCCTGTCGCTCAGGAGTGCCAGTATCTTGCCGCCCTTCAGCGCCTCGACCATGGCGTCGCGGGTCTCGTCCCTGTGGTCGTACGGGAATATCTCGATGCCGACTCCCGCCCTCATCTTCACGAACAGCTCGAACAGCTCCGGCGGCTTGAGCACCTCGGCCACGGCGGCGAACGGCCCCAGGCTCGAGAGGTATACCGCGCCCGCCTCCCAGGAGCCGTAATGGGGGAGCACTATCAGGACTCCTTTTCCGTCGTTCACCGCCTCGACCAACGGCCCCTCATCCACCGTCGCGAAACGTTCGAGGACGTACTCACGGGTGCGCGTCGGGAGCCACATGATGTCCAGCCAGTAGTCGGCGTAGTATCTGCAGGCCATGCGAGCCGTCTTCCGGACCTCGGCGTCGCTCGCCCCGGCGCCGAGCGCGCGACGCATGTTCCTCTCGACCAGGCGACGCTTGTGAGGAAACGCGTAGTAGTAGAAGTCACCGCCAGCGTGGGCCGCGGCCCTGGTAAAGCGGACCGGGATGACGCCGACGGCCTTCTCGGCGGCCACGAAAAGGTAGTAGACGGCTTTCACTCTTGGAGGACCCTCCAGATAGACACGAAACGTTCCGCCAGTGTCTCGAACAGCAGCGCCGCGAGCACCCACAGCACTACTTTCAGTATCCAGGGGGAGAGCGAGTTGAAGAAAAGCCCGAACCCCAGTCCCAGGAGCCGAGGCGCCCTCGACATCAGCCCGGCCTTGCCGGAGAAACCGAGGGACTCCGCCTTCGCCCTCGTGTAACTGATCAGGAAAGACAGCACCAGGCACACGAGCGCCAGGCCCGCGTAGAGCCCTTCGGCGTTCTTGAGGTAGTAGACCATGAGCCCGGTAAAGATGGCCGCGTCGCTGATGCGGTCGGAGAACGAGTCCAGGAAAGAGCCGAACTTCGTCACCATGTCCAGCTTCTTGGCCACGTAGCCGTCGATCAGGTCGAACACACCCGAGAGGGCGAAGAAGACCGCGGCCAGTGGCACCTTCTGGACCGCAAGGAAGTAGCCGGACGCCAGAGCCAGCGCGATCCCGGCGCAGGTAATCAGGTTGGGCGAAATGGAGAGGCGAGAAAACGGCCAGAGCAGCGGTCGGAAGAAGAAATCGCCATACCAGCGCAGGCCGGCGTCGACCTTCTCGCCACGGTCCTTCCGATCGACCGGACCGGCGGCGCCTTTCGCTTCACCGTTCAAGTGATGTCTCCCGCCCCCTGGATTCGATCGGGTCCCGCATGCCAGCCCCAGGCCCGACGACCGTCATCCGCCTTCGTCGTCGGTGTCCCATATATCCCGCAGGATCTCGCGCGCCTCATCCTCCTGCCCGGGCGGGACCAGCACGCCGTGAATACCGCCGATCCCCATGTACGCGGAACCACCCGCCGGCTTCTGTATCAGTACCGTGATGCCGGCTCCTTTGAGCGCCGACTCGAGCATCCCCGCGGAAATGCTGTCCTGCGTGACAGCTACCTGGACCCATCCCTCAGGTTTGTAGACCTCGTTAAACAACTTTATCCAGCGCTTCCTGAACCTTCTGGACGGCGGAACCGAGCGGCACGTCGGCCCTCTCTCCGGAGTGCCTGAGTTTGATGTCCACCTGCCCGTCGGCCAGCTTCTTGCCGATGACCACCTGGACCGGCAGCCCCACGAGGTCCGCGTCGTTGAACTTGACGCCGGGGCTCGCGTCGCGCTCGTCCACCAGTGCCTCGATTCCGGCTGCGGCGAGGCCTTCCTCGAGCCCTGCCGCGGCCCTCGACTGTTCCTCGTTCTCCGGGCTGAGCACAATCAGGTTGACGGGCATGGGCGCGACAGCCCCGGGCCACCTGATGCCCTTCTCGTCTCGGTGCTGCTCGACGACCGTGGCGAGTATCCTGGTGGTCCCTATGCCGTAAGTGCCCATCACCATCGGCCGGGCCACGCCGTCCTCGTCGGTGAAGTATGCCTTCAGCGGCTCGGTGTATTTTGTTCCCAGCTTGAACACCTGGCCGATCTCGATGCCCGGTGCGAGGAGGAGCCCTCCCGAGCACTCGGCGCACCGGTCGCCCTGCACGGCGAGCGCCACGTCGGCCAGACGGGCGGCCTCGAAGTCCCTGCCCTCGGCGACCCCTTTCAGGTGATAGTCAGGCCTGTTCGCCCCGCATACCAGCCCCTTCGCACCCTTGACCTCGAGGTCGTACAGCACGGGTATCCCATCGAGGCCCACGGGGCCCACGAACCCCACCGTTATACCGGGGAACTGCTCGCGCTCGTCTTCGCGCATGGCGTGGAGATCGGATGTCCCGAGCGCCCGCTCGAGCTTGGGCTCTGAGACCTCCCGGTAGCCGGGGACGAACACCGCCAGCGGCTCTGCGGAGACCACGTAGAGCACGCACTTGAGCATGGCTTCCGGAGTCGTCCCGATGAAGTCCGACACCTCTTCGACCGAGACCATCCCGGGGGTGTGGACCTCCTCCAGCCCCTCGTCCCCTGCCGAGCCGAACCTGCGGCCCGGCGCGTGCCTCTCCATCTCCGCGTTGGCCCCGTACCCGCACTCCGTGCAGTAGACCAGAAGGTCCTCCCCGACGTCCGAGATCACCATGAACTCGTGGGAGACGTCTCCGCCGATCAGCCCTGTCGGCGCCTCAACCACCAGGGTTTCGAGGCTGCACCGCCGGGCGACCGCCTCGTAGGCCTCGCGCATCCTCTCGTAGGTCCTGTCGCGGTCTTCATCGCTGGTGTGAAAGCTGTAGGCGTCTTTCATCCGGAACTCGCGTCCTCGCAGCAGCCCGAACCTCGGCCGGATCTCGTCGCGGAACTTGGTCTGTATCTGGTACAGGTTAAGCGGCAGGTCGCGGTAGGAGGGTGCGGTCCTGCCGACGGTCAGCGTCATTATCTCCTCGGCGGTCGGCCCCAGGCAGAAGTCGGTGCCCTTACGGTCCTTGAGGCGCATCATCTCGGGACCGTACGCCTGCCAGCGGCCGCTGGCCATCCAGGGCTCGCTCGGGTGCAGTATCGGCAGCACCACCTCGAGCGCCCCGGCGCGGTTCATCTCGTCGCGCACGATATCTTCGATCCTGTCCAGCGCCGCACGCCCGAGGGGCAGCAGCGAATAGACGCCGGCGGCCACCGAGCGCATCATGCCGGCCCGCAAAAGCAGCTCGTGGCTGGCTACGTCCGCCTCAGCCGGCTTCTCCTTCAACGTAGGAACGGTCGCGCGGGTGAACCTCAATTGCCCTCACGCCCCATGCTGTCCTGCGTCATCTTCTCGACCTCCTCGAGCAGCGCCCCGAGCATCTCGTCGGCCGGGACGCGCCTCACCATCTCTCCCCGCGCGAAGAGCAGACCCCCGTTGCTGCCCCCGGCGATGCCGACGTCGGCCTCCCTGGCCTCCCCCGGACCGTTGACCGCGCAGCCCATCACGGCCACGCGCAGCCGCTCCCGCCGGCCTTCGAGCGCCTTCTCCACGCTCGTGGCGAGCCCGACCACGTCGATCTCCGCCCTCGAACAGGTGGGACAAGAGATGACCTCTGGGCCGGCTGCGCAGAGGTCCAGCGCGGCCAGGATCTTCCTGCCGACCCGGACCTCCTCCACGGGCGGGGCGGTCAACGACACACGAATAGTATCACCAACGCCCATCGCGAGCAGCGCCCCGATGCCGACCGAGCTCTTGATGGTGCCCGACCACAGGGTGCCGGCCTCGGTCACTCCCACGTGCAGGGGCCAGGCTGTCCGCGCGGCCACGGACCTGTACGCCTCTATCGTCCGCGGCACGTCGGAGGCCTTCACCGACACCTTGATGCGGTCCACGCCATGCGACTCGAGCTCGGCGACGCCGTCCAGCGCGCTCGTCGCCAGGGCCTCCGCCTCGGCCCTGACCCCTCTCTCGACGAGCCGGCGCTCGAGCGAACCGGCGTTCACCCCCACGCGCACGGCCACACCGTGTGCCGCGGCCTCGCGCGCCACCTCGCCTATCCTGTCGGGTCCCGCCAGGGTGCCGGGGTTTATCCTGATGCCCGCGACGCCCTGCTCCATCGCCAGCAGGGCAAGCCGGTGGTCGAAGTGTATGTCGGCGACCAACGGCACCGAAGCGCCGGCGACAATAGCGCCAAGGGCCTCCGCGGCCTCCCGATCGGGGACCGCGACCCGCACGATGTCGCAGCACGCGCACTCGAGCTCGCGTATCTGCACGAGGGTCGCCTCCGCATCGGACGTGGCGGTGTTGGTCATCGATTGCACCGTCACGGGAGCGCCGCCGCCTATCGCGACTCCTCCGAGCTCGATGCGCCTTGTCCGGTCTCTCGTGAACAGTGCCTTCCTCCAACCTCGGAATGAGGTCACGTCTTGAAAGTGAATCAAGACAAGTCTAGTTGATTTGCGCCCCGAAATTCACGGTTCGGGAGCTGACCCCTCCCGGAAACCGCACGCGAGGCCCAACCCGCGGTGGTCAGGGAAGCTTGATAGGGTTGAAGATATCCAGTATCGCCAGCCTGAGGGCGATGATCGACAGCACGATTATGACGGCCCAGGACACCACGGCGACCTTGCGCATGTCCACCTTTCGGCCCGACAACTTCTCGATGACGATCACCAGCACGTGCCCGCCGTCCAGCGGAGGGAGGGGCAGAAGGTTGAAGATGCCTATCACGAGGATGATGCTCCCCATCAACGCGAGGAACACGTCCGGGCCTCGCCGGGCAGCCTCGACCGACAGCCTGGCGCCGCCCACAATGCTCTGAGGGCTGTTGATGGTGCGCGGCTTCATCCCCAGCAGCACCTTGAGGTTGGTGAGTGAGAACAGAGATCCGATCCCCTTGACGACCGCCGCCGTCTCGAGCCCGACGAACTTGGCCCCTCCCCAGAAAGCGGTTATCGGGTTATACCTCTCCCTTGGAGCATACGGCTCGATTCCCAGCTTGCCTTTCGCCGCGCCGTTGGTCTTTATGGACAGCAGCGTGGGTGTCAGGACCAGCGTCTTCCCATCCCGGTTTACGGTGATGGTGACCTTCTCGCCCGGGTGCGGGCCGAGCTGGTTCGTCAGGTCCTCCCACTTGCGGGCCTTGACGCCGTTAACACTGGTTATCTGGTCGCCTTCCTTGAGACCGGCGCCGAACGCCGGTGACACCTGCTTCGTGCCGGGATAGTACCTGGTGACGGCGCCTATCCTGCTGGAGTTGAGGTTGGCCTGAGTCGGCAGGCCGAACGACAGCACCAGTACGAAGAAGAAGAGGAACGCCAGGAGTATGTTGGCCACCGACCCCGCGACCACGACTATGAAGCGCTTCCAGTACGGGGCTTCCGCATAGCTGTACGGCAGGTCCTCCTCGGAGATCTCTTCCTCGGGGTTCATCCCCAGGATGCGCACCGACCCACCGGCCATGACCCACTTTATGGCATAGCGCGTCCCACCACGGTCCCAGCCCACTATCTCGGGCCCGAACCCGACGGAGAAGTGCGTGGCCTTGATGCCGACCGCCTTGGCGGCAAGAAAATGGCCGGTCTCGTGTTCGATAATGGTGAAGATAAGTATCAGTATCACTAGCACGATGTAAAATCCGGTCATGATTCAACTCCCGGTCTGTCGATGATCGACCGAGCGAGTTCCCGTGCCCTCGCGTCGGCTTCGATGACCTCTTCCAGGGTCTCGCCCGGAAGCGGTGAATGGCCGTCCAGCACCCGCTCGATGACCTCCGGGATGCTGGTGAACGAGATCCTCCCCTCGAGGAAAGCGGCAACCGCCTCCTCATCGGCGGCGTTCATGGCCGCCGGGAAAGTCGCCCCCTCGCACCCCGCGCGGTACGCCAGCTCCAGGCAGGGAAACCTGCCGGTGTCGACGCCGCCGAACGTGAGACTGCCGTAACCCGCCAGCGAGAGCGACTGCGCCGGCCCGGCCGCTCGCTCGGGAAAGGTCATGGCGTACTGTATCGGGGTCCTCATGTCCGGGGCCCCGAGTTGCGCGAGCACCGAGCCGTCCACCATCTCTGTCATAGAGTGTATAACGCTCTCGCGATGCAGCAGCACCTCGATCATATCGAGCTCCACGTCGAAGAGGTGGCGCGCCTCGAGCACCTCGAGCCCCTTGTTCATCAACGTGGACGAATCGATCGTGACCTTCCTGCCCATCTTCCACGTGGGGTGCGCGAGCGCCCTGTCGACGGATACCCCGGCCAGCTCGGCGGCCGTCAGGTCTGCGAACGGCCCGCCCGAAGCGGTGAGGATAATGCGCTTGAGGTCCTGCCGCCGCTCGCCCCTCAGGCACTGGAATATGGCCGAGTGCTCGCTGTCCACGGGGATCAGCAGCGCCCCGCTCTCCCTTGCGGCCTGCATCACCAGCGGGCCGCCCGCGACCAGACTTTCCTTGTTGGCCAGCGCCAGCGCGATACCCGCGTCCAGCACCTGGAGTGTCGCTGGAAGTCCCGCCACCCCCACCAGGGCGTTGAGCACCAGGTCGTACTTCCTCGCGCCCAGCAGTTCGCGCAGGCCTTCAGTGCCCTCGTGGAACTCTATCCCGCGGTCCCGGAAATCTGCGGAGTACTCGGCGGCGGCGTCGGGGTGGGTCATGCACACCACGCGCGCGCCGAGACCCGTGGCCTGCTCGAGGAGGAGCCCGCCGTTGCCGTGAGCCGTCAGCGCCTCGACCGAGATCCTCCCGCCGAGCCTGGCCGCGACGTCAACCGCCTGCGTGCCGATCGACCCCGTGGAACCGAGGATGGCGATCTTCTTCGGCTGCTCTTCTGCTCCGGGGGAAACGCGTTCTGGTGTCACTGGATCAGAGTTTCAAGACCACGTAGAAAAGGTAGTAGAAGACGGCCGGGGCCGTGAAGATGGTCGAATCGAACCTGTCCATTATCCCGCCGTGACCGGGGATGAGACTGCCCATGTCCTTTACCCCGTAGTCGCGCTTCATGAGCGACTCGCAGAGGTCTCCGAGCGGGCCGAGGATGCAGACCAGCACCGCCATGATGAGGGCCACACCGTAACTGAACCAGGGGAACTTGTTCTGCCCCAGGATCGCCTGGATGATGAGCCTGCCGAGGACCGCAACGACGAAGACTCCGACCGTCCCGGCGATCACTCCTTCCCAGCTCTTGTTGGGGCTTACCGTCGGCGCCATCTTGTGCCTGCCGATCTTCCTCCCCACCGCCCACGCGAACACATCGTAGAGCCAGATCAACGCCATCAGGTAGAGCACGATCCACCAGCCGCCGTTCCTGGCGGGCCCCGTCTTGTCGACCACGTCCCTGAGAAGCACCAGGTAGCTCAGGCACAGGCCCGTGAGGAGCGGCGCCAGCACGGTCAACGCGACGGCCTTGGTCGGCCTGACATGGCGCAGCACCAGCATGTACCACATGAAGGACACGAATATCAGCGCCACCGTCACGTAACCGATGCTGACCAGGGGCTTGAAGTGGGCCAGGAACACGTACGCTATGCAGCCCGCTATCCCCAGCACCGATGCTGTGGGGATGGCCTGGCCCTTGGTCTCGAACATGCTGAAGAGCTCCACGGACCCGACGACCGCGGCAAGAGCCACGGCGAACGTGAAAGGAAGCTCGCCCCAGATCAGAAAACCGACGAAGACCCCTACCAGGAGCACCGCGCCGAGGACCCTCTCGGCCAGCCTCGCCTCGGCGTGCCTCTGCTGGATGAGGTTGTCGTCCAAGTGGGTCGCTCCCTAGATCTCCATCAGCTCGTTGATCTTCTTCTCGGTCAGCTCGTCGACCTCTTTTATGTAGCGGTCGGTAACCTTCTGTATCTCTTCGGTGCCCCTGTGGAGGTCGTCCTTGGTGGCGTCGCCTTTTTTCTCGTCGGCGCGCAGTTGCTCGATCGCGTCACGCCTGATGTTCCTGATCGCGACCCGGCCTTCCTCCGCGCGGTTCTTGACGAGCTTGGCGAGGTCGTGCCTCCGCTCCTCCGTGAGCTGCGGCACCGGGAGACGGATGACCTCTCCATCGCTGGAAGGCACCAGACCGAGGTCGGACTGGGTTATGGCCTTCTCGATCTGCGGGATGCTGGTCCTGTCGTAAGGGTGTATCACCAGCAGCCTCGCCTCCGGGGCGCTGATGGTGGCGATCTGGTTGAGTGGGGTCGGCGCGTCGTAGTAGCTGACCTGCAGCCTTTCGATGAGAGACGGCGACGCCCTTCCCGTCCTCACCGAGCCGAACTCCTTCGCGGTGACCTCTACCGCTTTTTTGAACTTCTCCTCGACCGCACCGGTTATGTCGTCCATGTCACCCCTCGCGTCCTCAGAGCTTTTCAAGCATAAACCGCCTAAAGAGAGTATTCAAAGCCGCGGCGCCCGTCCCTTCAGGGACGTTGGAATCACCTGTCGCTGCAGACTATCGTTCCGACCTCTTCCCCGTGCAGGAGCCTCATGAGATTACCCTGCTTGAAAAGGTTGAAGACGACGATGGGCAGGTTGTTGTCCATGCAGAGGCTCACGGCCGTCGCGTCCATCACCTCGAGCTCCCTGTTCAGGACCTCCAGGTAACTCAACCTCCGGAACATGGTCGCGTCTGGGAACTTCATGGGGTCCCGGTCGAAGACCCCGTCGACCTTGGTGGCCTTCAGGATGGCGTCCGCCCCTATCTCAAGAGCGCGGAGAGCCGCTGCGGTGTCAGTCGTGAAGTAGGGGTTTCCGGTGCCGGCCGCGAACAGCACCACTCTCTCCTTGTCCTGGTGCCTCAGGGCCCGACGCCTTATGTACGGCTCGGCGATCGACTGCATGTTTATTGCCGTCTGGACCCTGGTGTCTACGCCCTGTTTCTCCAGTGCGTCCTGGAGGGCGAGCGCGTTCATGACGGTGGCGAGCATGCCCATGAAATCGGCGGTCACCCTGTCAATCCCGTTCTTGCTGGCGGCGTCACCCCTGAATATGTTGCCTCCACCGACCACCAGCGCCAGCCGAACGCCCATCCTGTGTACCTCGGCCAGCCTCTCCGCGATCGAGAATACCGTATCGGTGTCGATGCCGTAACCGACCTCAGAGTCCATGAACGCTTCGCCCGAAAGCTTTACGAGCACACGTTTGTAGACCAGCTTCTCCCTCTCGCCCCCCGGGCTCGCTCTGTCAGGCATTCTCCGACACCCTCCACCGCTATTCTTCGATATCCTCGTCGACCTGGAAGCGGGTGTACCTCTTGATCTGAAGCTTCTCGCCGAGCTTGGCCGATACCTGCGCGAGCAGCTCCGCGACCGAGAACGAAGGGTCCTTAATGAAAGGTTGCTCCAGCAGGCAAGCCTCCTGGTAGTACTTCTCGAGCATCCCCTCGATGATGCGGTCCCATACTTTCTCGGGCTTTCCCTCTGTCTCGCACCTGGTCCTGTACTTGTCCTTCTCGCACTCGACGACCTCGGCAGGGACCGACTCCCTGTCCAGGTACGTCGGGTTACACGCCGCTATCTGCAGCGCGACGACATGCGCGAACTCCTGGAACTCCGCGTTTCGCGCGACGAAGTCCGTCTCGCAGTTGACCTCCACGAGGGCGCCGATCTGCTTGCCGATGTGCAGGTACGACTCGATGACGCCCTGGCTTGCGACCCGGTCCTCCCTCTTCTGGGCTGTGGCCAGCCCCCTTGCGTTAAGAAGTGTCTCCGCCTTCTCGAGGTCGCCCGCGGTCTCCTCGAGCGCGCGCTTGCAGTCCATCATGCCCACGCCGGTCTTCTCACGCAGGTCTTTTACCTGTGTCGCTGTTATCTGGCACTCAGCCATCTATCCGTCTCCCTGGTCATCGCTATCCTGGTAAAACAATCTCTCTCAGCCTTCGTCCGCCGCCGGCTCGACCGGCTCCGCAGCGGGCTCGGCGACATCGGCCGCCGGCTCCGTTCCCTCGGACGATTCCTCGGCTATCTCTTCCTCGGCCTCGACTATCGCCACCTCGGCCTCAGCCTCGGTCGACTCGCCTGAATAGACCGGTGTCATGTTGGGTCCCGCGATATCGTCGGGGGAGGCGCTGTATGCCGGGACCGCCGCGCCCATCCTCGAGGGTGCGGTCTGGAGCCTCTGCCTCTCGGCGTCCTCGTCACGCGCCAGTTGCTCGGCGAGCCTGGCCTCCCTCATCCCTATCCCGTCGATAACCGCGTCGGCCACCACGCGGCACAGCAGGTTGGACGCCCTGATGGCGTCGTCGTTGCCCGGTATCACGAGGTCGACCTCGTCGGGGTCGCAGTTGGTATCCACGAGCGACACGATGGGAATGCCGAGCTTCCTGGCCTCGGCAACCGCGATCCTCTCCTTGCGCGGGTCGAGCACGAAGACGATCGTAGGCAGGTGGTGCATGTTCCTGATGCCCTCGAGGTTGCGCCTGAGCTTCTCGGCCTGCCTGCGGAGCTGGAGGGCCTCCTTCTTCGGAAGGACCTCGAGCTCGCCCTCACGATCACGCCTCTCGAGCTCGTCCATGTACATGACGCGCTTGTGGATGGTGATGAAGTTGGTAAGCGTGCCGCCGAGCCACCTGGTGTTGACGTATGGCGACAGGCATCGCTCGGCGTGTTCCTGCACCCCCTCCTGGGCCTGCTTCTTCGTCCCCACGAATAGCAGCGTGCCGCCGTCGGCGATGCTGTTGCGGATAGCGTTGTAGGCCGTCCCTATCATGACCAGCGTCTTCTGCAGGTCGATGATGTAGATGTCGTTCCGCTCGGTGAAGATGTAGGGTTTCATCTTGGGATTCCACCGGCGGGTCTGGTGACCGAAGTGAACTCCCGCTTCAAGGAGCTCTTTCATAGTGACAACTGCCATGCCAAAACCTCCAGACTGGTTGTTCCTCCCCCGGACTCATCCCCCGCGGCGACCCCCGTTAGCATGACCGGAGGGCACCCCGCCGCGTGGTCCTCCGGGGTGCGTGTTACGGCCTCATAGAAAAGGCCACGCGCCTAAAGGCGCAAAATCTGTATCAGTGTAGTATAGGGCACGGTGTTCCGCAACAACGGAGGCCGGTCCCCGGGACGCGGCGGGAGGGCCGCGGGTCGGCGCCGGGCGAGCCATGAGGGCGGTCGACGAGCGGGCGGCAGCGGACCTAGGCTACGCCCAGGGTCGCCCCGAGGCGGGCGCGAAGCCGCAGGATGGCCTTGGTGTGCATCTGGCAGACCCTTGACTCCGTGACGCCGAGCACCTCCCCGATCTCTCGCATGTTCAGACCTTCGTAGTAGTAGAGGGCGACGACGATGCGCTCTCTCTCGGGCAGCCTGTTTATCGCCTCGGCTATTATGTCCTTCATCTCTTCGAGCTCGAAGGTCTGCGAGGGATCCTTGACCTTGACGTCCTCGACCATGTCCGCGAGCGTGATCTTGTCGAGCCGGTCCCCGCTGACGGTCCACAGCTCGTCGAGCGCGACCAGCGACATCACGGAGAGCTTGTTCAACAGGCTGAGGTAATCCTCGAGGCTCATCCCCATCTTATCGGCGACCTCTTCGTCGGTAGGGATGCGTCGAAGGTCTCCTTCGAGGGCCATGTAGGCGCGCTCGATCTCGCGGGCCTTGAAACGGATGGACCTGGGCACCCAGTCGTCCGCCCTGAGCTCGTCGATTATCGCGCCTTTGACCCTGGCTATCGCGTAGGTCTCGAACTTGATCCCCCGCTCCGGGTCGTACTTGTCGATGGCGTCGAGGAGCCCGAACACCCCGTAGCTGACGAGATCGGCGAACTCGACCGACGGCGGCAACCCCGACGATACGCGCCCCGCGACGTACTTGACCAGCGGGGAGTAGTGCAGGATGAGCTTCTCTCGTGACTCCGGGGTGGGGTCATTCTTGTACTCGTGCCAGAGCGCCTCGGTCTCGAGGTCGGTCTTCTGCTCGACCAGCGTTTTCCTGGGGGCGGCCCCCGCGGTATCGGTGGTCCTGGTTTGCTCAGCCCTCTTCATTCTCTACCTCAAGCCCTCGGATGGCTGCTGTCATAGGCTTTCTTGACCTCTCCCATCGTGACGTGGGTGTAGATGCCTGTCGTCGCTACGTTCTTGTGTCCGAGCAGCTCCTGGACCGATCTCAAGTCGGCGCCCCTCCCCAGCAGGTGGGTGGCAAAAGAGTGCCTCAGCGTGTGGGGGCTTATCGCCTCACCCCCGACACTCGAGGCAAACTCCCTGTCGACGATCCGCCTTACCTGGCGCGGGTCCAATGGCCGGCCCCTGCTGCCGAGAAACACGGCCTCTCCGCCGTATCCCCCCGAACGCGCGAGGCGCGGGCGGACCTCGGCCAGGTACCCGGCAAGAGCCCTCAGGGCCGGCTTGCCGGCCAGCACCACGCGCTCCCGATCGCCCTTGCCCACCACTCGCACGAGCCCGGACCCGGCGTCGATGTCGCCTGTGCGCAGGGCGCACAGCTCGCCCACCCGCATGCCGGTCGCATAGAGCAGCTCTATTATAGCGCGGTCGCGAGGCCCCAGCTCCCCGACGGCGCCCGCCTCGTCGGCAAGGGCTCCGGCCTCGGTCTCGCTCAGGAACCTGGGCAGCTTGCGGCCCTTCACGGGGAACGAAAGGGAAGCCGCGGGATCGTCCGCCAGGTCCCCGCGGTCGCTCACGAAATGGAAAAACGAGCGCATGGTGGCGCATCGCCTCGCCACCGTAGTCCTCGAGTAGCCGCGCGCCTGCTGGTTGGCGAGGAAGCTCCTGAGCAGCCGGTGGTCCACCAGGCCCAGGTCGCTCACTCCGGCCCGCGACAGGAACTCCTCGAACTGCGACAGGTCGAGCGAGTAGGCGGAGACGGTGTTCTCCGACAGGTTCCGCACGTCCCTTATGTATCGGAGGAAAGAATCGAACTGCTCGCGCATCGCCCTTCCCGGTCGAGTTCTCTGTGCGCCCGGTCGCGTCCGGCCGGCCTTCCACCGGCCGCGGCAGGCCCTCGCTGGCCAGATGTTCCACCCTGGAACGCGCCCGCCCTACAAATGAATATACTATTTGTGAGGGTCATTCCCTTGATGAGCGACGAACAATGCTGCGACCGGGGAGGCTGAGGATGGACATCGAGCGGGTGTTCAGGACTGTCGAGGACAGGGCCGGGCGGCTGGCGAAGATGCTGTCGGACATCATCCGGATCGACACTACGGTCCCGCCCGGTAGAGGTTATGGCGAGATGGTCTCTTACCTCGAGCCGCTCCTTGTGGAGGCGGGGATGGAGACCGAGCGCGTCATGGTGCCCGAGGAGCGCTGGCGCCGCATTCCGCTTCCGCTTGACGGGGAGCGAGTCAACCTCGTCGCGTCGTTGCGCTCGGGCAAGCCTCCTGCCTCCATATACGCGCACATGGACGTGGTGCCGGCGGGGGTCGGCTGGACCCACGACCCGTTCGGTGGCGAGGTGGTCGACGGCGAGGTCTTCGGTCGCGGCGCGGTCGACATGAAGGGCGCCATACCGCCTGTGGTCGTGGCGCTGGAAGTGATGAAAGAGCTGGGGATAGCGCCACGCTTTGACATCGTCTTTCTACTCTGCACCGACGAAGAGGTCGGAATCGACCACGGCGCCGCGTACCTGGCCGAACTGGGGTACTTCGAGCCGCCGATAATACACCTTGAGGGCGGCGGGCAGGGCCCGGTGATGATATCCGCGAACGCCGGCTCGCTGAAAGCCACCATCGCGGTACACGGCCGCGAGGTGCATTCGGGGCTAGGCTTCCTGGGCGTGAACGCGATCGAGGAGTTCGTGCCGATCCTCGTCGAGCTGATCGACCTCAAGAAGCTGGTCGAGAAGCGTGAGTCGGCGTACGACTCGTTCCCGCTCCCGGGCATGCCATCCCCGAGGATGACCCCCAACTTCAACCTCAACATCTTCAACGGAGGCGAGAAGCTGAACATCGTCCCAGCGCTCGCCGAGCTTCAGATAGACAGGCGGTATCTCCCTGACGAAAGCCTGGAGGACGTGAAAGCCGAGATAGCGCGGGCCGTGGAGAGGGGGAAGAAGCGGAGTCGGGCGGAGAAGGTAGACGTCGACTTCCAGGTGATCTACCCGCCTCACGCGATCGACATCGCTTCGCCCCACGTGCGGCGCTGGTGCGAGGGCGTGAGGCTGGCGCTAGGTTACCCGCCGGACCTGGACTTCATATTCCCCGGGGCGACGGGGGCCACCGACATGAGCTTCGTGAGCCAGATAGCGGATACCGACCAGTTCGTAGGGACGGGCGTCCTGGACGCCGAGCACCTGGGCGCGCACGAGGCGGATGAATCGGTGTCGGTGGCGAACCTCGTGCACCTGTGCCAGGAGCTGGTCTACTTTCTGGCCGAGCCCTGACGGGTCGCGCGGTAACCACCACCCGGACCTCGCCTCACCAGCCCCGCGACCTCCAGCCTTGACAGGCCCGCGATCGCCCTGTGCAGCGGCATGCCCGCGCGTTGCGAGATGTCTCCCGCCTCCGAAAAGCCAGCCGTGACGGCATCGAGCAGTGCCTCCTCGCCAGGCCCTGTCAGGGGAAGCGGCGGCTGGAGCGAGACGTCAGCGGCCGGCCGTTCGGGCCCAGCGCTCACCAGGCCCAGGGCGTCGAGGATGTCCGCCGCGGAGGTCGCGGGGGCCGCTCCGTTGCGGATGAGGTCGTTCGATCCCCTGCTGTTCGGCGAGAAGATCTCGCCGGGGACGGCGAACACCTCCCTGTCCGCGGCCAGCGCGAAGTCGGCGGTAATCAGGGCGCCGCTGCCCTCGGCGGCCTCGACGACGACAACCCCTACTGCGAGCCCGGCGATGATGCGGTTCCGAGCGGGAAAGTGATGCTTGAGGGGAGGCGTCCCCGGGGGATACTCGGAGAGCACGGCTCCCTCGCTCACGATATCCCGCAGGAGCCGGGCATGCGACCTCGGATAGGCCACGTCGGGCCCGCAGCCGAGGACGGCCATGGTGCGGCCACGGGACTCGAGCGCCCCCAGGTGTGCCGCCGAGTCGACCCCGTAGGCCGCGCCGCTCACCACGCAAACGCCGGCACAGGCCAGGTCGGCGGCCAGATGTTTGGAGGCTTCGAGGCCGTACGGCGTCGCCTTGCGTGAGCCGACAAGGGCGACGCAAGGCAGGGTGTCATCGACCAGTGTGCCCCGGTGATAGAGCAGCAGTGGAGGGTAGTCCAGCTCGGAAAGCAGCCTGGGATACCCCGGCTCCCCGAGGGCGAGGAGCTCGACACCCCGCCTCTGGAACCCGGCGATCCGCTCGCGGGGCTCGACGTCCGCGGACCAGGATGCCCACTGGCTCATCCGCTCCCGGTCTGCAACACCGGAGCTGTTCCCCCGCGTGACCGCGCTCCAGGCCTCCGCGGCCGATCCGAAGCGCGTGAGCAACTCCCTCACCTGCCTCGGGGTGATCCCCGGCAGGGAACACACCGCAGAGAGCTCGGCTTTCTCGGCCGGCCTGACCAGTCGCGCCCAGCTCATCGACCGCACCGGCCGTCGCCCCATGGAGGAGTCCCGCCATCGGCCGAGACCCCTGTCCAGCGTCGTGGCATGCAGCCTCTCACGCCAGCGGGCTCCGCTCGAGACAGCGGTATTGTACGGCCTCTGCGAGGTGCTCGACCTCGATGGACGTGGAACCCGCCATGTCGGCAACGGTGCGCGCGACCCTCAGGACCCGGTGGTACGACCGGGCCGACAGCCCCAGCCGTTCGACCGCCAGCCCCAGGAACCGCTCTCCCTCGGCGCCCGTCGAGCAGAACCCCTCGACCTCGGAGTGGGTCATCTCGGAGTTGCAGTGCGTGGGGCTATCGTCGAACCTGCGGTCCTGGACCTGCCGCGCGTCCGCCACCCTGCGCCTCACGGCGGCGGAACTCTCGCCGGTAGCCTTCGCCTGGAGCTGGGCGCGAGTCAGCCTCGGAACCTCGACCTGCATGTCAATCCTGTCCAGCAGTGGCCCCGACAGCCTGCCCCGGTAGCGCTGGATGTCGCCGGCGGAACACCTGCATTCGTTCTGCGGGTCGCCCAGGAAACCGCAGGGGCACGGATTCATCGAGGCCACCAGGCTGAAGCGGGACGGGAACGTTACCGGCACCATGGATCTGACCACCGTGACCTTGCGGTCCTCCAGCGGACCCCTGAGCGATTCGAGAGCGTTCCGCGCAAAGAGCGGGAGCTCGTCCATGTAGAGGGCTCCGCAGTGGGCCAGCGAGACATCCCCAGGGCGCGGCAGCGGGGCTCCGCCGCCAGTGAGGCCTACGGCGCTCGTAGAGCTGTGCGGGTCGCGGAAAGGGCGCCTGGTCACGAGCGAGCCGCCGGCCGGGATGAGTCCGGCGATGCTGTGTATCCGGGTGACCTCGAGGGCTTCTGAAAGCGTCATCGGAGGCATGATACCCGGCATACGACGGGCGAGCATGGTCTTGCCGGAGCCGGGCGGGCCGATAAGCAACAGGTTGTGCCCGCCGGCGGCGGCCACTTCGAGAGCCCTCTTCGCCGCCTCCTGGCCGCGCACCTCTGCGAGATCGGGGCAGCCTGAGCCGTCCTCTGCCAGCGCGCTCGATACGTCGACGGTCCTGGGCCCGATGTCCAACCGGCCGGTCAGGAAGCCGACCGCCTCACGCAGCGAAGACACGCCGAAGACCTGTACGCCGGATACGAGTGCCGCCTCCTGGGCGTTGCCTTCAGGCACAAGGACGAAAGGACTGCCGGCCCGACTCGCGCCGATCGCGACAGACAGGGCCCACGTGACCTCGCGAACACGTCCGTCAAGGGACAGCTCTCCAGCCGCGATGAACCCGGCCGGCCTCGACGGGCTCAACTGGCCGGTAGCCTCGAGTATCGCAAGCGCGAGTGGCAGGTCGAACGACGGACCCACCTTTCTTATGTCGGCCGGGGCCAGGTTCACGTGGATGCGGCGGTTCGGGAACTCGAACTGCGAGTTGCGGATCGCGGACTTTACCCTGACACGGGATTCCCGGACCCCGGCGTCGGGCAGCCCGACGATCTCGAAAGCGGGGATGCCCATGATGACATCGACCTCGACTCGGACGCGGTACGGTTCCATCCCGATGAGTGCGGTCCCGTTGACCTTCGCCAGCATTCGCCCCCCCTGGGAAAGTAAGCAATACAATCACATTCTAAGCATTGCAAGCGACAACCGCAACACACGGAACAGGTGCTCCCGGTAATGCGCGCCGGCGAGGGTTTGGATCCATCGTCCCCTACAAGGGGCCTGGGGCGAGTGATTCGTGGTCGGGGTCGTGAGCCCTGTAGCGGGCCAGAGCGGACCGGCGGTCTCTGACCGCGTAGCAGTAGACACACCCGTGCGGGCAGGTTTCATATTCGCCTATGTCCCGGCTGACATGGCAACCGCAGCCATCGCGGTGCCCGCGCGCGGCGGCCGATACGCGACGTCCAGCGACGTCCGAAAGCCTTGCGGGGTCCACACAGGACGCGTCGGACAACCCGGGGGCGAGCAGCTCGCGCTGCCCGCAGACGCCGAGCCGCATCCCGCTGGCGGCGGCGATGCCCGCGAGCTCCTGAAGGAAGTCGCGCTTCGTCGCGTCATCCGGGTCTGACCAGTTGAACCCCAACCGAGCCGACGCCCGCTCCAGGTTCCTCCTGGTCTTGGCATAGATGCGCGCGAACGAGACCACGACCTCGTCGGTGGCACCCTCGAGCGCCCGCGCCAGCGACTCGAAGTTCTCCCTGTGGAAATCCAGGGTCGTCAGCGACGTGAGCAGGATGGTGTCGTACCGCCAGACCGCCACCCTCGACCCGTATTCCTGGCTGAGCATCCGCATGTGGCGCACGGACCTGGAGGGGTCGACCGCGGAGCGCTCGAGCTCCTTCGGGTAGCCGTTTATGGTGTACTGGACGATGAAAGGGAATCCCCTCTCGGCAACCTCTCTCAACTGCCCTTCGAAAGGCTCGAGGTTCTTCGTCCAGAATACAAAACCGTCTACCTCACCGGGGCCCATCGGCACCCTGTACGGCCTCTGGTTGTACGGGTTTACGGCCGTGCAGTATCCGGCCCGGAGGCGCCGGGCGAACCATTCGGCATAAAAGGCCGGGATATCGGTCCGGTAGCTCGCGGAGATTATCAAGCGGCGCACTCCCGGGTATCGGCTTTCCCGAGCAAGGCCCGGGCTCGATCATCATAGACCCGCCCGATGCAAAGTGGAATGACGCGAGTCCTTCTCGCGTGGAGCGCCGCCCGGGAAGGCGATCCATGATGAGCGAAGGGCGGGCTTGAGCCCTCCCCTCCTTCGTGCCGGTTACTTCGGTTCGTTACCAGGCGAAACCTATCGAATCGTGCGCCCACTCGCGGTTGTTGCCGTACATCGAGCGCTCCACAGTGACTGGCCTGTCGGAAGTGATGAAGGTGGATACTCCCCACGAGCCCGGCACCTTGTCGGCCACGTTCACGGTCTTCCGGGTCCCGGGCCTGAGGCTCAGGACCGGCCCACTCACCGCGCCCCGGTCCGTCATGTATGTGAGGCTCACGGTCGCCGTCTCGTCTCCCGGGTTCTGCAGCAGCACCCAGGTCTCGAAACCTGGACCCGTCGAACCCTCGGCGAGACACCACGTCCTGGCACTCTTTGAGAGGCCGATGGAGTCGGTGCCCCAGTGGCGGCTGTTGCCGTACATCGAGCGCTCGGCGATCACCGGCTCGTCGGACTCCACCGTTGTCGAAACGCTCCAGTTGCCGGGGACGGTGTCCGCGACCCTCACAGTGCGTCTCGTGCCGGGCTCGAGGTCGAGCACCGGCCCCTTGACCTCGCCCCTGTTCGTCATGTAGGTGAGCGAGGCTTTCGCCGGCTTTTCACCCGGGTTCTGCACCAGGACCCAGGTCTCGAAACCGGGGCCGGTGGAGCCTTCGGGAAGGCACCAGCCGGTCGCGCCCTGTGTCGCGCCGATCGAGTCGTGCGCCCACTGGCGCCCGTTGCCGTACATCGAGCGCTCGGCAACGACCGGCTTGTTCGCGGTGACTTTCGTAGAGACCTCCCAGGCTCCCGGCACGGTGTCGGCGACGTTGAACGTCTTCCGGGAGTTCGCCGCGATGTCGACCGTCGGCCCGGCCACCTTCCCCCCGGGAGTCATGTACTCGAGGGTGACGCTCGCGGGAGTCCGGTTCGGGTTCTGTACGAGTATCCAGGTCTCGAACCCGGGCCCCGTGCAGCCTTCGGGAAGGTACCAGGTCCGGGACGGGCTGCACACGCCCAGCGAGTCGGTCCCCCAGGTGCGCTTGTTCCCGTACATCGAGCGCTCGGCGACGACAGGTAAACTTGAGGTGATCATGGTCGAGACCTCGTACTGGTCGGGCACCTTGTCCGCGACGTCGAACGTGACCCTGGAGTGGGCGGGAAGGGTGGCCGCCGGTCCCGCGACCGGGCCGCTCGCCGTCATGTAGGTGAGCGTGACATCAGCCGCGGTATCGTTGGGGTTCTGAACGAGCACCCACGTCTCGAAGCCCGATGCCGTGCATCCCTCGGCAAGGTACCACAGGTGCGCCCGCCCATACGTCACTTCGAATGCGTTCTGGAGCGGCACCGGCACCTCTATGCCGGTAGTAACGTTCACGGTCCTCGCACCGAGAGCGGCGCCGTCGGCGATGGTGATGCCCGCCGTCGCGTGCGTCACGTCCTTCACTTTCAGCGAGTTGACCTTGATGCCGCTGCCTGAGAACGTGACGTTAGACTGCCCCTGGATGAAGTGCGTGTTGGTACCGACTATGTCGACGTTCACTGTCTTATGTTGCGCCCCCGCGCCCGGGCTCAAGGAAGATATAGCAGGGATGCCGGGTAGAAGGACCGTGAAGCCGGCGATCCTCTGGTCGGGGGTCTCGGGCCCCGTTATCACGTTTACGTTGCATGGGAGCGGGGTCGCAGTGGGACTGACGGTGATGTTTGCGACCGCGTGGCCGGCGTCCTTGACGTGGGTGGAGTTGACGGTTATGCCATCCCCGGAGAACGTCGCCCTGGACACTCCCTCCTCGAAGTGAGTGTTACTTCCGCTTATCGCGACGTCAAGGGTCGAGCCCTGAACGGCGAACGGCGGGTTGCAGGAGTCGATGGATGTGTCTATCGCCTCCACACCGGCGCCGTCATTGAGGTTGAACGTCCCGCAGTAGAGCCTCGCGCCGAGTCCCTCGACCCGCGAGGTCATCGATGTGACGCCCTCATTGTTGCCATCACCGAACCCGTTCGAGTTGGCCTGCTCCCATGAAGTGCCATCGTAGGTGCTCCAGACCTGGCAGTTGCCATCTCTGGTGCCTACGAACAGCCTCGGGCCTACGACGCTCATGCTTGATACAGTGCTGTTCGAGTCGGTCATGCTGGAGTCGCTGACCCTCTGCCAGCCCGAGCCGGAGTTCTCGTAGACCGCGCATCCATGCTGCCAGTTCTTGGTGCCTACGTAGAGGCCTCCGTTGAAAGTGGTGATGGCCGTCGCCCATTGGTTATTCGAGTCGCCAAAGCCTCCTTCTGATTCGAGCGACCATCCCGTACCGTCTGTCGTCGACCAGATCTCGCAGCCATGGTCCCAGCTGAGGGTGCCGACATACAGGGAAGAACCGCCGACGGCCATCGAACAAGCCATCGGGTTCCACCAGCGTCCGAACCCATTACCAATGGCGGCACCCGGACCTACGACCGTAGTCCACACGTGGTCAGAGCCATCGAACCCTTCATAGCGCCATACCTCACATCCCCCTGTCCATGGCGAGTAAGTGCCGACGTACAGGTGCGAGTCAAAGACGGCCATGCTGGATGCTTCGCGGTTGTTCTGGTCACCGAAACCGTTTTTGTTGATCTTGGTCCACGAATTGCCGCCGTCGTAGCGCCAGACCCCGCAACCGGTGACCGGGTTGTAAGTGCCCGCGTAAAGCGTGCCTGTGGTGTTATCGACCGCCATCGAGGAGAGCGCCGAATTGGTGCCATCCCCGAAACCGGGACTCGAGATCATGTTCCAGCCGTCGCCTCCGTCGTTTCGCCAGACCTCGCAGCCGGCCCCACTCGCGGTCCCGGCGAAGATCGAGCCATTGAGCGTGGCCATCGCCGACACGGTATGGTTGTTACTGGAGGTGAAACCGCCCCTTGACACGCAGTTCCACTGGCCGCTCCAATCGTAGCGGATGACCTCGCAACCGGTGCCCCTGTCAGTGTCGCTCTGCCAGAAATCGTTGAGTGTCCCGACGTAGAGCCCACCGTTGAAAGAACCCATTGAAACTGCACCCGTGTTGAGGAAATCTCCCAGGCCCATCGATCCTGCCTCATACCATGGGTTCGAACCGTCGTACGCCCATACGTGGCAGGGGTTGTTCCACCTGGCCTTCGTTCCGAGGTAGAGTCTGTTCCCAGAGCCACTGTTGTATACGGCCATGCAGGCCGCTTTCTCGTTGTTCGAGTCTCCAAAACCCTTCGATGCCGACTGGCTCCAGCCGGAGCCGTCATACGCCCATACCTGGCAGCCGTCGCTGACATCGGAAGGACCGTTGTCGGTCCCCAAGTAGAGGTTCCCACCGAATACGGTCATGGAAGATGCGGCGATGTTCTTCTTATCGCCGAACCCGTCGGAGGTTAATTGCTTCCAGTCTGTGCCGTCGTACGCATAAACGTGGCACCCGGAAGTACTGTTCTCCGTGCCCGCGTACAGGCTGCCGTTCCACGCGGCCAGCGAAGAGACGCTCTTGTTCTGGTCGGTGCCGAATCCCTGGTCGTTGACCCTGGACCAGGAGCCGTTGCGCAAACGCATGACCTCACAGCCGCTATCGTTCGCGGTGCCAACATAGAGGTCGGACCCGAGCACGGCCATCGACGACACGGCCGAGTTCCCGAGGTCGCCGAGACCGAAGACGCGGACCGCGGACCACGAGTTGCCGTCGTAGCGCCACACGCCGCACGCTAAGGGCCCCTGGTTTCTCGTGCCCGCGAAGAGGGAGCCGTCATACTCGGTCATGGCGGTGACCTCAACGTTGCCGGGGTACCCGAACCCGTTATCGTTGACGTTATCCCAGCCGCCCCCACCGTTGATGCGGAACACCTCGCTCGACCCGTTCGCGCTCTCGGTGCCAACGTAGAGGTTGCCGTTGTAGTACGCCAGTGAAGAGGCGGACGGCAGAGACGCCGAATAGTTGCCGTCGAATCCAGCCGATGCCTGGTTCGACCAGGTGTCTGCGAGGGCCATGGCCGACAGCAAAGCCGAAAAGACAATCCCAAGTATGACGATGAGTGTGGAAGTGAATACGACCGAAATGAGGCTTCTATTTCTTGAGACCATTCAAACCCCTCCAATTCTGTCCTACCCCGCAATACTTATCGGCGGTGAGATGCCCGAACTGAACAGTCACCTGGGAAACGTGGGATAGGGCCATGCGGGCCAAGCGGGTGAAAACCGGAAGCGCCCGGGACACCGGGGTTACCCTGTCTGCCCGTTGCCGCTCAGAAGGCGTCGGGGATATGCCTGAGCCCGACCGGTTCTCCCCTGGCGTCCATCATAACGCTGATCACGTCGAACCGGACTTCCGCCTGGCACCGGTGGCTCGAGAGGTATTCGCCGGCGAGCCTCCTGATGCGCCCGGCCTT
>Ga0209746_1000100_pt1 | contig 44573 bp, 44 predicted proteins | sample BarGraNGADG00211_3_FD_184496 | JGI IMG/M metagenome (GOLD analysis project Ga0209746, IMG submission 184496) | Arctic peat soil microbial communities from Barrow, Alaska - Barrow Graham LP Ref core NGADG0011-211 (SPAdes) (version 2) | ecosystem: Environmental > Terrestrial > Soil > Wetlands >... | reverse complement strand
CCTCATCCATAAAACTAAATCATGAACATCGTAAAATATTGACAAGCGCAGAAGTCAATTTTTATGTTTAATTTTAAGTTTATGAATTAATCAGGTTAGAGTCTCAAAAGAAAAAGCTGAAGCCAGTGATAAGCTTAAGACAGAATTTTTAAATAATATCTCACATGAAGTACGTACTCCCCTTAACGGAATTTTGGGTTTCTCTGAAATAATGTCTCAACCTGACCTGTCTGAGGATGATAAAAGAGATTCCATGTTGATGCTTCATGAAAGCAGTGATCGTCTGTTGAATACGATTACTAACTATATGGATATCTCTCTGATAACATCGGGAAGTTTGTCTGTTCATAAAAAAGATTTTATTCCCGGAACGATTTTAAGAAGGATTTATGAGAATTCTAAATCAATTTGTTCAAACAAGCACCTTGAGTTGTCCCTGGAAATTCAGGAACAAAAAGAAAATATATCAGTTAATTCAGATCCGGAAATTTTTCATAAAATTATTTCTCATCTACTGAATAATGCCATTAAATTTACGGAAAAGGGAAGAATTAGTATTGGTTATAATATCCTTAAAGGAGAAGTGGAGTTTTATGTAAAAGATACCGGAATTGGAATTGGAAAAGAATCAATAGAACATATTTTTAAACGTTTTATTAAAGAGGACCGCGGTCCGTCAAAAGTTACTGAAGGCAGCGGGCTTGGATTGTCAATCGCACTTGGGATGTCTGAAGTAATAGATGGAAAAATAAGAGTTGAATCGGAAGTAGGAGTAGGTTCTTGTTTCTTTCTTACCATTCCTGTAAAAGAAGATGTTAAAACTTCTTCGTCCGGAATTCCCGAACCGGATTTCAGAAAGGTCATTACCGGATCTCTGATACTGGTTGCTGAAGATGATGAGACTAACTATTACTATCTTAATGCTCTCCTTACCCGTGAAACCGGTGCAATTGTTTTACATGCATCAAATGGGAGAGAGGCCATCGAACTTTTCAAAGCTAATCCTGGTATTAATTTGATACTGATGGATATAAAGATGCCGGAAATTGACGGACTGGAAGCTACGCGGCAGATTAAATTATTAAATAAGGAAGTTCCTGTTATAGCTATAACTGCATATGCTATGTCGGGTGACGAAGATAAAGTAATAGCAGCCGGTTGTGATGGGTATCTCAGTAAACCGATAAACAAAAGAAGTCTCCTGGAGAAAATAAAAGAGTTTATAAGAATAGGATAAAAGACTAAGGTAAAAAGATAAAAGATAAAAGTAAAAAGATAAAAGTAAGGAGTCTTATTTCATTCTGTTCTCTGTTCTCTGTTCCCTTTAGCCATTAACTTTTTACCTTTGCCAGATAATCCTTCACCTGCCTGTATATATTTTCAGCCGTAAATCCAAACTTTTCATCAAGTACTTTATATGGAGCTGAATATCCAAAACTATTCATTCCCCATATAACTCCTTTTGGTCCCACAAGTCCCTGCAGAGTAACTGATAGCCCGGCTGTTAATCCAAATACTGGAATGTTATCCGGTATGATCGAATTCTGGTAACTTTCAGGCTGATTCCTGAATAATCCTTCAGATGGAGCAGAGATGATTCTGATTTTCAGGTTATCGTTTCTCAGAAGAACAGCTCCTTCAACAAGAGTTGCCACTTCCGAACCGCTTGCAACCATAATAACATCAGGTCTTCCTGTACAATCCTGAACGATATAGGCTCCTTTTTGAGATTTCAGGGCATCATTGTATCGGTTACTGTTTTCTGATGGCAGATCTTTTATATTCTGTCTTGAGAGGATTAAAGCAGTCGGTGTCTTCTTGTTTTCGAGTGCCATTTTCCAGGCGACTGTTGTCTCTGCAGAGTCTGCCGGTCTTAATACAACCATACTATTTTCACCGTGATGATTTTTAAGATGTTCCATGAGTCTCAATTGAGCTTCCTGTTCCACAGGCTGGTGAGTTGGTCCGTCTTCTCCAACCCGGAAAGCATCGTGGGTCCATATATATTTAACCGGTAACCCCATCAGGCAGGCCAGCCTTACTGCGGGTTTCATGTAGTCGGAAAATACAAAGAAAGTACCACATGCAGCTATTATACCTCCATGAAGAGCCATCCCGTTTATGATTGCAGCCATTGTAAGCTCCGAAACACCTGCCTGTAGAAATGCTCCTGTGAAATCACCTCTTGTGAAGGCGTGTGTATTTTTCAGAAATCCATCTGTTTTGTCAGAGTTAGAAAGATCAGCTGATACAACAATCATATTTTCTATTTTTTTGGCAAGGACCCCAAGAACGGCTGACGAGGCTGCTCTTGAAGCTGATCCCTCCTTTAGAACAATAGAATTGTAGTCAATTTCAGGAACTTCTCCTGAATAAAAGGAGTGAAGCTTTTTATCAAGCTCAATGTTTTTAGCAGCCCATTCACTCTTTTTCGCTTTCCATTCTGCAGCGGTTTTATACTTAAGTTCAAGCGTTTTTCTATAATGCTCCTTAACTTGTTCGAAGATCTGGAAAGGATCTGAAATATTTCCACCGAGATTTATTAACGACTTTTCAAAGGATCCACCGGCCTCACTGACAGGCATTCCATGTGTTGAGGTTTTTCTTTCAAAACTTTTTCCTTCTGCATCAAGAAGTCCTTTACCCATTATTGTTTTTCCGATTATAATGGTTGGCTTGATTTTTTCACCGATAGCTGAAGTAAGCGCCATTCTTATCTGGTTCTGATCATTTCCGTCAATTTCAATAACATTCCATCCCCATGCATTATATTTCATAGCAGTGTCTTCACAGGTAACACATTTGGTTTCAGTTGATAGCTGGATGTCATTGGAATCGTAAAACATGATCAGGTTACTGAGGCCAAGAAATCCTGCCATACGTCCTGCTCCCTGTGAAATCTCTTCCTGTACACCGCCATCAGAAATATAAGTAAATATCTTATGGGCAAACAGATCTCCGAATCTGGCAACAAGAAACCTTTCTGCAATTGCTGCTCCAACAGCCATGGTATGTCCTTGTCCCAATGGCCCTGATGTATTTTCAATTCCTCTCATAATATCAAGTTCGGGATGACCGGGTGTCGGACTTCCCCATTGACGGAAATTCTTTAATTCCTCAGTAGTAAAATGACCAGTCAGAGTCAGGATAGAATATAGCATTGTTGACATATGTCCGGGATCGAGAAAGAACCGGTCACGGTTAATCCATGCAGGATCTTTTGGATCAAAACTCAGGAATTCGGAAAAAAGAATATTAATAAAATCGGCGCCACCCATTGCTCCTCCCGGATGACCTGATTTTGATTTTTCCACCATTGCCATAGCAAGAATACGGATGTTGTCAGCAGCTCTTTGGTTAATGTCAATATTCATTTTGCTAAAAATTAGAGGTTCTTTTAATTTCAGCAAAAATATAATTATTCGGCGAGAGAAAAAAACCTTCCGGCAGAGTATTGAGCTTTAATATCTTTTTTTGAAAACTTTGGTAAATACAGAGTAACCAGAAAAGTATTTTTAGAATAAATTTCAGGAAAATCGAAAATACGTCACATGGTTTGTGAAATATGATTTCTTTTAGTAAATTTAAACTGAAAAGTCTAAACTGTCTGATGTATGGGACAAAAGCTGAGTGCTTTAATCGTAGATGATGAGCAGAATGCGAGAATACTACTTAATAAACTTTTAGAGGAAACTCTTCTATTCAGTGATATCAGATCGACTCAGTCAGTCTCAGCTGCTTATATTGAGTTGACCCGGTTTGAACCTGATATGATCTTTCTCGATATAAAAATGCCGGGAAAGGATGGTTTTGGGTTTATCCAGGATCTGCCTCAAACGTATAAGGTTCACAAAATTGTTTTTGTGACGGCATATGATCAGTTTGCCATTAAAGCTATCAAAAACCAGGCCTTTGATTATCTTCTTAAACCGGTGAACCGCAAGGAATTAAAGCAATGCATATTAAGATTTATTGAAAGCAGAAATGATGATCCTGATACCCAAAGACAGGTAAAAACTATTGAATCACATGAAAAAATTACCAGGATACGGGTCAATACCAGGACGGGCACTTTATTTATTAATCCCGCTGACGTATTGTATAGTAAGGCAGAAGGAAATTATACAACAATTTGTACAGGGAAGAAGCAATACCTGTGTTCAATGAATCTCGGTAAGATTAAGGAACTACTTCCAAAGAACGGATTTATACGAGTTGGGAGGTCCTACATTGTTAACCTGGAGTACATTACAATGCTGGATCGCAAAGAAAGTGCAATTACCCTTGTCAGAAATGGTGAATCAGTGACTGTTAAAATTCCCAGGTTGCATCTGAAAGATCTTGATATTATGTAAGCAATGAAGGGTGATCCCATTTTTAAAAAAATCATCTATTCTTCAGGATTTCTGGCAATTATTCCGGCTATAGTTGTTTCGTTTTTCCTTTTGCCAGTAGGTTCAAAGTACATTTTATCAATAGAGCCGACTGCAAAATTTACCGGACAGTTCGTTTATACTGATCTGAATTCAGACAGTATTTCTGAATCAGTATTTATTGGGAAAGGAGTACCTTATTTTTTCATTTGTGCCAGGGATTATAATCTCCGTTATTATGATCAATGGAATCTAACAGATAGTTTAAATCCTAGTATCTCAGACGTCTTCTTTGGCAATTATGATCACGACCGTTTTCAGGAGGTATATATATTTACACATAAAGGAGATTCATTGTTTTTGAACGTGAATGAACTTCTTGATCGGGCCGGTACAAGATTAGACAGGATATTCATAACAAAAATCGGATATGTAAAAGGAGAAGTAACATCTCTTTTGAAACCTGCCGGATTTTTTGATGAAAACGGCGATGGTAAGGATGAACTATATTTTGGTATTACAACAGGATTTGCTGAAGACCCGAGAAGATTGTATTATTTTGATTTGGTTCACAAAAAGTTGCATTCGAGTCAATTTACCGGAATTATATGTTTGGATCCCAAGATGGCTGATGTTGACGGAGACAACAGGCCCGAGATACTTGGAGATATGTCTGCCTGCGGAAACTTTGGTAGAAAAGTACCATTTTCTGACAGTAGTACGTGGTTTATGGTGTTTAATGACAGTTTAAAGTTTGAATTTCCACCTGAAGAGTTTCGTGGTTATGTAAATGGCCTGCAAACAAACTATTACGATAACGGTATTGAAAAAGATTATATTCTGGCACATTGGGTAGGAGGAACGGACACTACTGTGCTTGATTCGCGGATATTAATATATTCTTCCCGGGGTAAGCTTTTAAAGTCTCGGCTTTTCTCAGATATTGGGGACTTCCAGCATATATGGTTTTTCGTGAACAACCATATCAAATCGAATAAAATATATATTCTTGAGAATAAATTTTTTGAGCTGAATGACAGACTGGAATTAGTGCGTACTATCGATATACCTTTTAAATCCGAAATATATCCGTACCAGGCTGATCTGAATGCTGACGGTGAAGATGAATTTTTGCTTTATTCAGAAGATGAAGAGAAACTTGCAGTCTACAGTGCCGGGTTAGAGAAGTTAATTGACCTAAAATTTAAAACGCCGGATTATCTCTGGAAATTTTCTCAATATTTATCGAAAGATCATCAACGTAGTTTATTTCTGAGTTCAGGCAACAAAGGTTACTTCCTTAAGCTATCGAAGAGCAAGTATCATTATCTTGGTTATCTGGCATATCCTGGAATTTACCTGTTATTCTTAATGTTTATAATTCTCACAAAACGAATTAATACGCTTCAGGTGGTTCAAAAAGAAAGTTTAAACCGAAGGTTGGTAACACTTCAATTACAGGGTATTAAATCGCAGCTTGATCCTCATTTTACTTTCAATACTCTTAATTCAATTGCTTCACTGATTTACATCGAGGACCGGCAGACAGCATATGATTATATGATAAAATTTACTGAGTTACTGAGGGGTATGATCAATGATGCCGACCGGGTATATAGGAGTCTGGGCGAGGAACTTGAATTTGTGACCACATACCTTGATCTGGAAAAACTCAGATTTGGCGAGAAATTTAATTATGAGATAATCATCGGAGAGGGTGTGAGTCAGAGAGAGCAGGTTCCTAAACTTGTATTACAGACGTTTGCTGAAAATGCCACTAAGCACGGTATTATGTCAAATGTACAAGGTGGATTACTAAAAATTATGGTAAATAAGGAAAAGGATTACCTGAAACTTATTATCGAGGACAACGGTATTGGGCGGGAAGCTGCTGCCGGACATAGCACATCAACAGGTAAAGGGTTGAAACTTACCAGGGAATTTTATGATATTCTGAACCAGATTAATAAGAAACCGATTAGGCATTTTATTATTGATTTGCATAATGAAGCCGGAGACCCATCTGGTACCAGGGTTGAGGTTTGGGTGCCTGTGGAAGAGTGAAAATAACAGAATTTTTGAACACTAAAGATATTTCCGGTCCTCTTCAGGTATGTCAAAGTATTTATTATAGACATTTAAATCAGGACCTCTCTTTTCTTCAATTTTATTACCCCTGATCTTATATGTACACTTTTCACCTGCTATACCCGAAAAGTAGATATTGTACTCCTTTCCAAGGTCATCGATCATTATAATCCTTACCAGGTGTTTATACTTGGTACTGTTTAATTGTGAGTGGCAGATAGGACAGTTATAAATGTATTCTTCTCCTTCTTTAATCTGGAATGAAGGATGGGTTGTGGTTGTGTAGTTCCCGATCTCGGGATTCAAAAAAATTAATCCCCTGGAAGGACTGTTAGTTTTTGAGGCTGCCAGGACAATGGAAGTTTTAACTTTGAGATGTCCCCTGCATACTTTACAAAGATATTCTACAGCCATGATGCACCTCCTTTTTGTTTATTTGTTTAATAATCTTTTCTGCAACATTCTTTACAAGGTACGAGATATTTTCGCCAAAGTCAACTTTTTCAGGCTGGATTCCGAGAACATAAACCTGCATCGGGAAAAATTCCGCTAACCGTCTTAATGAAATATTATGAGTGTTGAATGTCAGATCCTGAATCTGTCTGAGCGATAGTAATTTAAAAGTTCCTGTAGTTGCCTTCATATCCACACAATCAATAAGTATGAGTATATCAGGATCCATGCTATTTATTTTTCCGATATAATTTTCAATGCTTGCTTCTACAGTCAGGGATGATATAGTACCATTTGTCTTTATTCTTTTGCTTATAAATACACCAACCCCATCATCCATTTTAAGAAGATTCCCTATTCCTACAAAAAGCTTTTTTTTGTCCTTTTGTACCAAAAGTTTATTTAAGTCATCAAACACTTTTGTATATATATTTTACAAGAATTTGTCTTAAACAGTTAGGACATATAATATTGAACATATCTTTTCTTTTAAGGCTGTCATTTATATCAACATCAATATCCTGTCCCTCTGCGAGCTTTAATTTCTCATTTAACATATTCAGATTAAGAATAGAAGAAAATGCTTTTGGTCCAAGTTTTCTATGCATAAAATGCAGATGCTCTTTTGTCGTTATTACTGCATTGCAACTTTCACAGATGAGTAATTCTTTTTCCTGGAATTCAACGTTTTTCTGACGATAAAAAACAGCAAGATCAAAGATTTTATCGGATAATTTCACTCCTCTGCCGGTAATACAATGTTCCTGGCACTGACCACAAAAAATACATTTCCCATAATCTCTTTTTATTGTTCTGATTCCTTTCTCTTTATCATCCGCAAATGTTATAGCCTGCGGCGGGCAGACATTTGCACATGTTTCACATCCGACACAATTTTCGTTATCAACCACAGGTTTACCTCTGAAGTTTTCGAAGGGAACATGAGGTTCCGCCGGGAACTTCGATGTATAGGCCGGGGTGATAAGAGATATCAGAGCCTCTTTTACCTCTCTTATTTTGGGATACTTCATTTTACAGCATCTTTATAGTCGTCTTTAACACTTTTGTCTCCAAGTTTGATTCCGAAATGATATGTTCCCCGGATAAGAGCATGAGCTGCAACAGTAGAACTAAAGAAAAGTATCGGAATTGCAATCAGAGCTTTCGTACCGGCATCACTAAGACCGAAATGGACGACCACTCCTAAGAGAATGCTGCAGCATCCCAGGGTTACAGCTTTTGTTGCTGCCTGAAGTCTGTTGTAAGTATCAGGAAGTCTTATAATCCCTATACACCCCAGGAGATTAAAGATAATACCGATCGTTATGAAAATGAGACTGACCATATTATTCATTTAGTTTTTTACCTGTGAGATATTTGGCAAGTGTCAATGTTCCGATGAAACTCAGAATGATCCAGGCTATTCCAACGTCGAGAATATAAGATCTTTCTGTTTGAATTGAGATAATAGCACATACCCCGACCACCAGGATTCCGAAAATATCCACTCCAACCATCCTGTCAGGAATGGTCGGCCCGCGGATTATCCTGTAAAGACAGATTGTACTTAATCCTATCTGGATGTACAACAATATGTTCAGCCAACTGGTCATTCTATAATTCTTTTAATGTATTTTTCAAATGGTCCGGTTATAATACCTGTGTAAACTTCAGGATCTTCTGATTTGATATATATCCAGTGAATATATAGATACTCATCTATTATATCGACTGAAATTGTGCCGGGGGTCATGGTAATTGAGTTAGCTAGCAGCATTTTTGCAAGATCAGATTTAAGAGTTGTCCTGACTTTTACAATTCCTGGACGTATAGGCATTTTCGGGTGAAGGACTCTGTATGCAACATCTATATTAGCTTTTATACACTCCCATATAAAAACGAACAGATAGACAAGAAACCAGAAATATCGCTTTGGCTGGATCAGCTTATAAACATTTTTTACAAAGAACCGTGTAAAGAACACAGAAGTTAAAAGAGAAGATACAACCCCTACAATTAGATTAGGAATTGTAAATTCGAAGGTTAACATTAACCAGAAGATCATCGACAATATAAAAACTGTAACGTATCTCATTTTATTGGCCTAATATTGATGTAGAATATTTTAATGGATCTGTAAGTATATCTATTGCAGGTTTTAGAAATGTGTCCCTGATTTCCGGAATGACAAGAAGGCTGAGAAGAACACAGAAAATACTTAGGACAACCATGCTGAAAACCATGGTAAATGGTACTTCTTTGATATTTCGATTTTTAGTATAGTCTGTTTTGTTGTAGAATGCATATCTCTGGAATTTCAGGAACGACGCCAGAGTAATAATGCTTACTATTACTGCAAGAACAGCAAGTAGATAAAACCTTGCCATGACAGCGGCAATTATGATTATCAGCTTGCTGAAAAAACCATTAAATGGTGGTATACCTGATATAGACAATGAAGCAATTAATGAGGTTGCGGATGTTGCCGGCATAGACTTCCCTAATCCCCCCATTTCCCTGAGATTGCGGGTACCTATTGTATACTCTATTGCTCCGGCATTAAGAAATAATAATCCTTTAAATGCCGCATGGTTGACAAGATGGAAAATTCCGCCGGCAATAGCCAGAGAAGCTATCTCAGGTTTTGCTCCCCTGGAAAGAAGTATCATACCTATGCCGACTGACATTATTACATAACCCATCTGACTTATACTATGATATGCAAGGAGCCTTTTAATGTCCCATTGACCAATTGCCAGGAAAACTCCTATTACCATCGATAATGTTCCAAGCGAAGTGATAAGTACTGCCATACCTTCACTAATGACGAACATATTAAAAAACAGTCTGATAATAACATAAATACCAACTGCCTTTATAAGTACTCCCGAGAGCATTGCTGAAATAGGAGAGGGCGCCGATGAATGCGCATCTGGTAACCATGCATGGAATGGAATAATAGCTGCTTTTAACCCAAAGCCGCTGAGTATCAGTAATTGGACAAAAAGGTAATATTTCCTGTCATAACCTGATTTGAAGACCTCCTTGATATCTGCAATATTCAAAGTCTTTGTTTTCCAGTAAATAAACCCGATTCCAAACAGGATTAAAAAAGATGCAATTCCACCCAGAACCTGGTACTTGAATGAAGCTTCGAGCTCATTTTTCTCGACACCAAAAGCCACCAGAGCATACGCTGATATTACGGAAATTTCGAGAAAAACAAAAATATTGAACAGATCACCGCTGAGCACTACACCGTTCATCCCTGCAACCATAAGACAGAATAGCGCATAGAAATAGTTTTCTGCAGTATATCTTTTTATATAGGATATTGAATAAAAAGCAGATAAGAAACCGATGATATTAATTATACACAATACTATAACAGTAAAACCGTCCATCACCATGTAAATACCTATCGGGATTTTGTTTATCGGTTCCCATCCTCCGACTTTATACAGGGATAAGTCTTTCCCGGTATTGATCAGGGAATAAATGCTTAATACTACAAGGATAAAAAGTATAAAAGAGGCAAGATACTTGTTCAGCTCACTGAAAAACCTTCCAAGTATCATGATCAGGAAAGCTCCTGCCAGAGGTATAACAACAAATAATGGTATCAGCGGATTCATATTTTATCCTCTTAGGTTTTTTATCTCTCTGATATCGAAAGTTCCATACTTTCTATAAAGTCTTATAATAACTGCCATCAGCATTGCTGTTGTTGCCAGCCCTATTACAATGGCGGTAAGTACCAATGCCTGAGGTAAAGGATCAACATATACTTTGATGGGATCGGCGGGATCAACTATTGGAGCAACTCCTCCGTCGATATAACCCAGAAGTGCAAAAAACAGGAAAGTGCTGATTTCCATGATGGAAAGTGAAACAGCTATCTTTATAAGATTTCTCCTGGTAATTACACCGTAAAGGCCTACAAAAAATAATATGAAACACATAATATAAGCAATCATTGTGTTGACTCCTCCTTAAAGATTACGAGTGAAAGAAATATTATAAATATTGATGCCGCTACCTCGGTACCTATAAATACATTATAAAGTGGTAATACTCCAGCACTTATAAGATGTCCTACAACACCTTTCGGGAGGAAATTGTTAAAAAAGATTTTCGTCCCGAAAAGAAATCCTGAAGTGGCAATCAAAATTACCATGATAGTAGCCAGACTTTCGATAATGGTTGTCCCTGCTTCTTCTTTAATAAGTTTCATAAAATCACCGCCATATGCAAGCGTCACAAGAATCAGCGAACCTGCAATAATAACTCCTCCCGCGAATCCTCCTCCGGGAGTGAGATGTCCGTGTACAATGACATAAATCCCGTACATGAAAATCATGCCTCCGATTAGCTGAGTAGTCTTTTTTACTATTAATGTCATCCCTTTCATATCATTTCTCGTTTCTCGTTGACTTTTATCTTTATACTTTTGTCTTTTGTCTTGTTAACCATGCATCCTGCACCACGCAACTTCTATTTCTTCCCTTTAATTCTTAATATTGTCAATACACCCAGTACTGCGGTTACAAGAACAACGGCTTCACCCATTGTATCATAACCTCTAAAGTCAAAAACCACACCGGTAACAAGGTTTGCGCTACCAGATTTAGGAGCCGCACCTTCAATGTAATATTTTGCCATTCGTAGTGAACTGGTTCCAAGAACATCAAGCGACTTAATTGAAACAGCAAAGAAATAGAGAAGTAACATTATCAATAAAATAATGGTTGCTGCAGAGATGTACCCCTGTGTATCAAGTTTTGAATATGATTCATTCCTGGAGCTATCATGTACAACCGCAACCATTATTATAAGAGTTATCGTGTCGACTACAATTTGAACAATTGCCAGGTCGGGGGCTTTCAGAAGCAAAAAACATATCACGAGACTATATCCTACTATACCACAAGCTATTACTGATGAAAGCAAATCCTTCGCATGGATAGCATACAACGCTCCTAAAATCATGAATCCTGTTATTACTGAAATAGCCAGCTCCATTTGGTTTAATTTTCAGATATTTATATCATTATGAGCAACATAACAATTAATCCCGCAACAACCCAGAGTATGTAACCCGGTAATACACCTGTATGAGCTTCACTCAATTGATGACTTAGCCAGAGAACAAATTGTTTTGTCAGGTCATATATATCAAACCATCGTTCTTCAGCTTTCTTATATATCCATGAGAACAGACGAAATTCACCAATTGTCTTGTAGAATTCGTGTGTAGAATAGCTTGTCTGATCCTGCATTTTTTCTCCACCGATAAAACTATCCTCAGTCCTGAATTTCTTTATATTGACCGACAGGTAAAGAATTACTCCCAAAACTATTGATATCAATACAAGCAATGAAACAAATGATGAATTCCAGAAACCCGTAAACTCAAATGCACCTGTTACCGGCATAAAAAGTTTTGGCACGACGAAATTTGTTGCAAACACTCCAAAAAAGATACAGAATATTGCAAGAATGATCTGGGGAATCCACATAAGAACAGGCACTTCCCTGATTCCTTCAAACTCCTGTTTCCTGCGACTCAGGAATATACCCCCGATTAGTTTTATAAAGCTTGCAAGGGTAAGCGCCGATCCAAGAACGGCTAATCCCAGCCACACCACCCACAGCTTATTAGCAACTCCCGATCCTCTACCAAACTCAATTATTCCCTGGTAAATCATCCATTTTGAAGCAAATCCATTGAAAGGAGGTACTCCTGAAATTGACATTGCAAAAACAAGGGATGCAAAAAAAGTAAAGGGCATGGCTTTTGACAGACCTCCCAAATCATCAATTTCCTCTTTACCCGTGCGATATTCTATACATCCTGCAGATAGAAAAAGTCCGCTTTTATATATGGCGTTGTTTATCATATGAAATAGACCTGCTGCCACACCTATCATTGAACCTAGTCCGAATCCGAGAATCATATATCCCACCTGTGAAACAGCATGAAATCCGAGCAACCGTTTGTAATTGTGCTGTACAAGAGCCATCATAACAGCTGTTATAATTGAAATTACTCCGACAGATAATAGAAGTAATGTCAGCCATTCATTAAGAATGAACATTCCTGTAGTTATTCTGGCAAGGAAATATATTCCAAGAAGTTTATCAAGCGAGGCAGGAAGATATGCAGATGATGAGGCAGGTGCACTTTTTGCATAATCCGGAACCCATGTATGAAAGGGGAATGCACCAGCTTTTGTGAAACTTCCTGTCAGCAAAGCCAGGAAAGCAACTACCGATAAAGCATTTGTAGTAGGTACAGATATACTCCCTATGCTCAACGAACCGGTAATCTTCCAGAGAATTGCTATACCGATTATCATAATACTATCGGAAGCTCCAATAAGTATAAGTGTTTTCTTTGCAGTTGCGGAGCTTTCTTCATCCTTGCATTGTATAAGCTTGTATAAAGTTATTCCGAGTATACCCCAGAATGTCAGGAATAAAAGAAGATTATCTGATAATATGGCACCATATGCACAACCAAGTGTGATCAGGAAATATGGATAATAGTTCCTAATTCTATCTGCTTTAATATAAACGATTGAATAGAATAAAATCAGGATAGAAAAAAGACTGACAAACAGAACAATCAGCTTACTAAGGTTATCGATGTTGAATAACACATACCTGCCGATATCCGGAAGAAGGTTAAAACCAGGAAGAGATAAGGTTGAACCTGCAGGTAGTTCATTCAAATAATGCAACTGGCTGCCGGAACCCCAAATCATAATTGTCAGATAACCTGTTATGATGCTTATCAGCAATGCAACCAAACCTTTTAAGGTTCTGAGTTTTCCAGGAACGAAAAAAAGCAGCAGACCGGCTATAACAGGAAGAGTTATTATGATTATAATTTCTTTCATAGTTTACTCTTAATCGTTTTCTTCAGTTCGTTTGTCCTTTTTACTGATTCATTTATTAATTCATTGGCATTCATTAGCTTATCACCTGATTTAAGGTCGTATGCTACAGCCATCCGCTCTGTGCAGCAGTAACACGGATCTACAGCGGCGAGAGAAATTGTAGCATCAGATATAGTCTGCCCGATGCATGATTTTTTAAAAGTAGCGATATTGACATAGCTTGGAGCCCTGATTTTATGTCTTGCAGGAGAGTTTGAACCATCTGATTGCACAAAATGGAATACTTCACCCCTGGGAGCTTCAGCCCGGCCATTTCCAATTCCTTCAGGGATCTCTTTAACTTTTACTGAGATTTCTCCTGGTTTTTCCTTTTTAAGACCTTTGAGACATTGTTCGATGATGGAAATTGATTCGTACATCTCCAGTAATCTGACCTCTGCTTTAGCAAAGACATCACCGGTTTCAGCTGTAATTACTTTCCAGTTTACAAGCGGATAAGCAGCATATGGATCATCCTTCCGAACATCTATTGCAACACCTGATGCCCTGGCAGTAGGTCCGACTGCTCCATAATCAATAATATCCTGCTTTGTCAGAATTCCAACTCCTTTGGTCCGTGCGTGAATTACAGGATCGTCCATTATTGCTCCCGTAAGCAAATCAGTTTTTTTCTTAACATCATCGAGAATTTTCTGAATTACAGGAATTTTGGTCTCTTCAATATCTCTTCTGACACCACCTACTTTGAACATTGCATAGCTGTTTCTGTTTCCTGATATCATCTCAAAAAGATCAAGTACCGGTTCACGGTATTTCCATGCCCACATGAAAACCGTATTATATCCAAGGAAATGTCCTGCAAGACCAACCCAGAGAAGATGACTATGTATCCGCTCAAGCTCACCGATTATAGATCTTATATATTTTGCCCTGTTCGTGAGATCAATCTCAGCTATCTCCTCTACTGCATTTGCAAAGGCAAACGGATGTGAGTTTGAACAGATACCACAGATACGCTCTACAAGAAAGAACACCTGTTCATATGTTTTTGATTCGCTTAGCTTTTCAATACCTCTGTGATTATATCCGGTCTCCCATTTGATGTCCTTCACAATCTCTCCGTCGCAATACAGTTTGAATAATTCAGGTTCTTCCTGAAGAGGATGATAGGGTCCGATCGGTATGAGTGTTTTTTTGCTCATAAAAAATAATCTCCGTTTTTTATTTAAACTCTTTTCTAAGTGGATAAACACCTTCGGCCCAGTTGCCTTCCGATAACAATTTTTCCTGGTTAGGATGATTCAGGAAGTCGATACCAAAAAGCTCATGCATCTCTCTTTCGATCCAGTTTGAAGCGTTGAATAGATTTGAAAGTGATTCAATCCTTGGATTATCTTTATCCAAAATCACATGTATGTTCAATATAAGACCTGCATCATCTTTACTGAAATGATAATGAATCTCAAAACCTTTTTTCGTATGTAATGCTGTTGCAATAATAAACCTGAATCCTTCCGTCCTGTATAGATATCCGGCAACATAAAGGATAGAATCAGGATTTATCGTTATTATAATTCGCCTCTGATTCTTTATGACGGTATCAAGAATATCAGACTTAAATTTTTCTTTGAATTTTTCTATGATCAGTTCCGTATCCATTTGGTCAATTGATATTTCTTTTGTTCTCTTAGTCTCTTAGTCTCACATTCAACCTGCACCTAGGAATTCTCAACCAACTTCACAATCCCTGCAATAATGGCCTCCGGTTTCGGTGGACAACCGGGAACATAAGCGTCGACAGGGATTATCTTATCAACAGGACCTGCAAATGTGTAGCTATCGGTAAAATATCCACCGGTACAACCGCACGCACCTATTGCAACAACAAGCAATGGTTTGGGAGCCTGGTTATAAACCTCAATCAATCTCTCTTTATCACGTATGTTTATAGAACCATTTACAAGCAGAACGTCAGCATGCCTTATACTTCCGACAAGCAGTATACCAAATCGTTCCAGGTCGTGCCTTGGTGTTAGGCAGTCAAGTATTTCGATATCACAATTATTGCAGGAGGCTCCTCCAAAATGGAAGACCCAGAGCGATTTCTTAAAGCAATAATTTTTAAATCCCACTTCTTTAAATTTTAATAACCAAATTCAATCAGTACAAGTGCAAGTACAGCAATCAGGTTCATCCATACTACAAAGAAGCTGATAGCCTGTTTGATCTTTACTCTCGGATTTGTATTCCTTATCAGAGTTATGATAAGGACAATTGACAGAACTTTTAAGATGGCCCATAATATGTGAATTCCTTCAAGTTTAAAACCATTCATTAACAGCGCAACCAGAAAAGCTGGAAGTATAAAAAACATTATATATTTTGTAAGTTTTATCAAAGCATAAGCTGCACCGGAATATTCAATAAAGATTCCTTCAGTTATTTCTGCTTCTGCTTCAGGCATATCAAATGGGACAAGAGCAAGTTTTGCCTGTATACAAAATATTCCTACAATGAATAAAAGCACTCCGGAAATACTTCCGATAAACGGAGATCCTGCCTGTTGTGTGTGTATTATTGAATACAATTCAAATTGTTGCCCGCATTTCATAATGATCCCGGCAATTAGCAGGAGAAAGGTCAGTTCATAACTGAGAATAAGTTTCATCTCTCTTGAACCACCAACCGCTGCCAGAGGATTGCCGGAAGCGAGTGCACCAATAATATAAGAAAAAGACGGGATTGTGAGTAGGTAGAAGATTACCAGCAGATCTCCCCGGAAACCGGTTGTTATATTCAGCAAGGGAAGAAGAATGAATACTCCTGCCATTGTGGCACCAAATACGGCAAAGACTGGTGCCATGAGAAATACTATTGGCGATCCCTGTTTAGGCAGGATGGTTTCCTTAACCAGCAACAATTTGAAGAAATCGTAAAATGGTTGTAACAAGGGTGGTCCTTTCCTGAACTGTACTCTGGCTGTAATTTTCCTGTCGAACCACGAAAGAAATGCTCCGGTTACTGCAACAAAAAGCAGACCGGGGAAGACAAAGAAATAAAACAGGTTAATTGCCATTAGATTGTAAATTACTGTTTTTCAGTGATATATAAATAATCTTTAACAAGGACTTTTTCATTGAGACAATAAATACTCTTGTCAGGCGACTCTTCATCATTAGTTATAGTTACAGTTCCCACAGGACAGGCTTCGACGAATTTTACCATCTCTTTTTCATCTTTCAAATCATAGAAGAGGTCCTTGTTCCTGTGGTGCTTAAAGAAATCAGTCATCATTGTTCCGAACGGACATATTGTAACACACGACTTGCATGAAACACATAAATTGGTATATCGTTCAACGACACCATTTTCATCTTTTTCAAGGGCATCAGCAGGACAGACGTTTATACATGGCGCATCCTCACATTTTCTGCAAGAGTAACGGAATATAGTAAGTTCACGGATAGTTTTTAATCCGTTTACATTGATGGAAGGATAGAAATAAGCTTCAGGCAAAGACAAAGTTGAGTCTTCAACCATTGCAGAACGTAGCTTGATCATATCTATCAGGATCTTCCGGCTCATTTAAAAAATATTAAACAGATCTTTGTTTACACATCTTATATGAATTTTGTCTCATAAGCTCAACTGGTTCATCAGCTGGAACCTTGTATCACTCAGTCGGTGAGATATTGTCTGCGCTATCTTTGACATTGTTTTAAAACCAAATTCGCAATTTTTCCCAAACTCAAGATTGAGTTTATTAGCATCTATCGCCAGCACTGTTGTCGGACATGTGGCCATTACCCATGCAGTGGAGATATGGGGACTGAATACTGCTGACCAAGAAAAGAGCTGACCTTCCTCCAATGTACCCAGTCGGATTCGTTTTTCTTTAGCCAGACTTATTCCTAAGGATAAGCATCCGGAGAGCAAAACATATATTTCAGTAAGCTCATCATATTGTTCGAATAAAATATCTTTTACTTTGAATTCTTTGATGGAGCTGATATCGATAAATATTTGAAGTTGTCCATCGCTGTAGTTATCAAAAAACCGTATATTCTTCAACTCTTCTATTGTCATTTTCATGGTATGGCAATTATTAATTTCAAAATGGTATGAGCTAATTAATTTGCTCTGTTTTTGTTATTTCCATATTTCAGGATTATGTTTTATTTCATTATAAGTAAAAACAGGGCCATCCTTGCAAACAAAAAATTCTCCCATCATACAATGTCCGCACTTACCTAAGCCGCACGACATGTTTTTTTCCATTGACAGGTAAATCTGTTCATCTCTGTAACCCATTTCAAGCAGCCTTATAGTACCGAATTTCATCATTATAGGAGGGCCGCAAACCACGGCTATAGAATTTTCAATGTTAATTTTGATTTTATTTAAAAGTGTTGTTGCAACACCAACTGAACCATCCCAGTCTTCATCTGCTTTATCTACAGTGCGGTAAGCTTCAAATTTTTCAGTGCTGTTTAACCGGTCAAAAAGTGGTTTATAAATGCAATCGGAAGGAGTTTTAGATCCGTAGCATAGGATAACTTTTACCAGCTTATCTTTTATACTTTCGAGCGCGTACAGAAGCGATCTGATGGGAGCAAGACCGCAACCACCACCCAGAATGAGTACTTCTTTACCAAAGAACGTCTCGACTGGATAACCTCTTCCGTAAGGCCCTCTTATTCCCATGAATACTCCGGGTTTCAGCATATGCATTAAATCAGTTACATATCCTGTTTTCATTACGGTTACTTCAAGTTTTTCAGTAACAAGCGGCGAGGAAGAGGGAGTAAAGGGAGCTTCGCCTATACCATCAACAGATAGTTCGATAAACTGACCCGTTTTAAAAGAGAACTTATCTTCAGGTACAAGTACAAATGTTTTAATCGACGGTGATTCCTCAATAACATCGGTCAGCCTGGCCCTGATAGGTTTATATATATTACTGTTATCCGCCATAACAGGCTATTTTGCAAGCTCCATGAATATTTCGTTTTTATTGATCTTTCCGATACATGCATCAATGCATCTGCCGCAACCGGTGCATGCGAGTGAACTAAATTTTTCAGGCTTCCATATATACTTGCACATGTATCTGTTTCTGAATCGATTGTGAAGCTCAAATAATGCATCTTCTCCTCCAGCAACCCTCTCAAACCCGGGGTACTGACAGGCATCCATTTGTTTCACCTTTTTAAAATCCGGTTTATCGATCAGAAGAAAACATGTGCATGTAGGGCAGATTGTCGTGCAGGCTCCGCATGAGACACAAGTTGCAGAGTACTTTTCCCATATTTCTGTTTTTGAGTGCTTAACAAGGTCACCGGTCCTTTTATAATCCGGCAAATTTTTATTTGATGTTGCAAGCATCTTTTCAGTAGCGAGTTGTTCCTTTTCAATTTCTGATATTGTGCTTCTTTCATCAAGTGATTGAACTGCCGGCATTTTCCTGACAAAATCTTCGCCCTTTACGGATAATAGTCTAAGTACAATTGTTCCATTCAGATTTATGACTGCCAGATCAGCATGGTTTTCTGAATAAGGTTTAATGTTATATGACGTACAATGGCAATGTTCCTGGATGCCTATACAATCTGATGATATCAGTAAGGTGTTTTCACGTCTCTGCCTGTAGAATATATCGTTATAATCCTTATCGAGATAAATATCGTCAAGAAGAGAGAGTCCTTCAATATCGCAGTTTGGGATACCCATTATGAGCCTAGGCTTTTCATCTGCTCTGTCAGATGTCACATTTTCTTTAACAGGAAGAAAAAAACTTTTAAGCGGAGTTGCCGGCTTAGGTTTGTTGTAGGAAATTTTTGAGATATCTGCCGACCTTATTAATTCATAATCCAGACCATACTCATTTTCGACGCATGCAAAAATGGTGTAGGATAATAGCAGTTCCTCAATCGCTTTATCCCATTCTTTCTTTTTAATGCTTTTATACTGCATTTATGTGAGAAGTTTCACATATAAAGTTAAAATCTACGTATAATAAAGCCAATAAAAAAGTCGATATTTTTCATTATGAAAAAATTATTATATCATAAAAAACAGTTAATCAGATATATAAAAAATAGTTTTTATTTGAAAAAGAATTTTTTAACTTGCACAATAAAATAAATAAAAAAGATTTGATGTGAAACGAATCACAAAAACTATTATAAAAAACAGTCTTAAAAGGATATTTCTTTATCGGGCGTGCCTTATAAGACTTAAGCTGATGGGGGTAGAAAAAGTCTTTTCTTATACGCTTGCTGATGAAACAGGAGTCACCTCCGACCAGGTCAGAAAAGACTTTTCTGAATTCAACATAAAGGGAAATAAACGGGGCGGGTATGATATAGATGAACTTCTTGAAAAAATGGAAAAAATATTCCACCGCAACAAGGATAATAATATTGTGCTGATAGGTATGGGAAATATGGGTCTTGCATTATCGAAATACAGCAAATTTGTACAGCGACACATGAATATTGTCGCCACTTTCGATATAGATCCTTTCAAGCAGAAAGTAAGATCAGGAATCCCGGTATATTCTATGAGCCGGTTAAAAGAGATAATCGACAGATTCAGTGTTAAAGTGGCCATTCTTGCCGTACCTGAGATTTCGGCTCAGGAAGTTGCAGATGAATTGATTCGCCATGGTATAATGGGGATAGTGAACTTTGCCCCGGTCCTGCTCAAAATGCCTTCGGAAGTGATAATAAATAATGTAAACCTTTGTGATGAACTTGAAAGCGTAATATATTATGTTCACAAACAGATGAAAGTTAACGGTCTTAAAAACTTAGAGATATTATACAGGGATATGAAATACTGATAAGCGGACTGGTTCAGGGAGTTGGATTCCGCCCTTTTATCTGCAGAATGGCTGTAAAACACGGGTTGTTCGGAGAAGTAGATAACAGAACAGATGGTGTTTCCGTTATTGTTCAGGGTGATCTTAGAACAATTGACCGGTTCAGCAACGATATCCTTCAGTATGCTCCCCCGGCAGCACAGATAAAGACGATAGAAATTAACGAAACACAAATAAGCGGTTATGATTGTTTTAAAATTGGCAGTAGTAAAACAATTGATAACCAGGTCACTGAAATAAGTCCGGATATCGCTGTGTGCGATGATTGCCTGCTCGACATGGAAAGGGATCCGGGAAGGATTGATTATCCTTTTGTCAATTGTACTAATTGTGGTCCACGGTTCACAATTGTTGAAGGGTTGCCTTACGACAGACCCATGACCACCATGAAAAGTTTCAAGACATGTGAAAAATGTAATTCAGAGTATAATGATATTCTTGATCGCCGTTATCATGCCCAGCCAATTGCATGTAACTCATGCGGACCATTATACCAGTACAAAGACTCCATAAAAACACTGAAAGATATCAATTTGATAATCAGGGAGGTCTCTATGCAGATTGCTTCAGGTAAAACAGTTGCAATTAAAGGTCTTGGAGGATATCACCTGATGTGTGATGCACTGAACAACAATGCTGTAACTGAACTGAGATCAAAAAAACAACGGGATTCAAAACCATTTGCCGTAATGTTCAGGGATATCTCTGAAGTCAAAAAGTATTGTTTTGTTGATAAAGAAGAGGAGAAAGAGATTAAATCATGGCGCAGACCCATCCTGGTACTGAAACAGAAGAAGATTTTAGCTGCCGCGGTAAGTAACGGACTGAATTCAATAGGTGCAATGTTGCCCTATATGCCGATGCACTATTTGCTTTTCAGATTCCTTAAAACAGGAGCAGTGGTTCTTACCAGTGGTAACATTTCTGATGAGCCCCTTATTATTGATGATCTGTTGGCTGAGAAACAATTAATGTCAATAGCTGACTCATTTCTGAGCTATAACAGGCAGATAATCAACCGGACAGATGATTCAGTTTTAAGAATTATTGGGAAAAAGACAAGTCTTATCCGTCGTTCAAGAGGCTATGTTCCGCGACCAGTTGATCTGAACTTTAATATTGAAGGTATTATTGCATTAGGAGCCGAACAAAAAAACAGTTTCTGTATCGGAAAAGGAAACCAGGCAATAATGAGTCAGTATATAGGTGATCTGAAAAATCCTGCAACCTATAAATTCTTTACTGAAACAATTGAAAGATTTTCAGATATCTTCAGGTTTAAACCTGAAATAGTCGCATGTGATCTTCACCCTCAGTACCTCTCAACTCATCACGCTCAATTATTCGAAAATGAATATAAAATACCACTTGTCAGTATCCAGCATCACCATGCTCATATTGTATCGTGCATGGCTGAGCATGGATTAGATGAAGAAGTAATAGGAATTTGTCTTGATGGAACAGGATTTGGTCCGGATGAAAATATCTGGGGGAGTGAGTTCATGATTGCTGATCTTAAAAGCTTCAGCCGTTTCACCCATTTTGATTATATTCCTATGCCAGGTGGTGAGAAAGCAATAAAGGAGCCATGGAGGATGGCATATTCTTATATTTTCAATTACTTCGGCGATAACTTTGATTATAAATCAGTGCCTCTCTTTAATTCAATTAATAGCCAAAAGTTATCACTAATTAAGGAGATGATAGTCAAAAAGATGAATTCCCCTCTGACTTCCGGAGCCGGTCGTCTTTTTGATGCTGTTTCAGCAATTCTGGGACTTTGCCCGGTGGAAACATTTGATTCAGAAGCGCCTATGCGCCTTGAATCAGCAATAGATTGTGAAACGAATGAGTTTTATCCGTTTCTCGCGAACAAAACTGTCATTTTTGCTGATACTTTAAAAGCAATTCTGGCAGACATACCCCGGCAAGAAATTTCCGTAATCGCAGCAAAATTTCACAACACAGTTGCCCAGGTAATACTTGAAGTCTCAAACCAGATCAGGAAAGATACGTGCCTGAAAAAAGTTGTTCTTTCAGGCGGAGTTTTTCAGAACAAATATCTTCTGGAAAAATCATCGTTTCTTTTAAACAGTAACGGATTCAAGGTCTTCACAAATCACCTTGTACCGGCTAATGACGGAGGAATATCCCTTGGACAAATAATAATTGCGTCAAAAAACAGAAGATAATGTGTCTTAGCATTCCGGCAAAGATAGTCTCAATTGATGGCACTATGGCAGAAGTATCTGCCGGAGGTGCAATATTTAGTGCAGGTTTGCAGATGATCGAAGATGTCAGGGTAGGAGACTATATCCTGTTGCATGCCGGATTTGCCATACAGAAGATAAATGAAAAAGAGGCTGAAGAGACTATAAGATTATTTGAAGAGATGAATAATTCTCTGAATGAATAATGCGTATGAGGTACATCGATGAATTCAGAAATAAAGATTTGATTAATAAGCTCGCCGATCTTATTCATAAGTCAGCTACTCGTGATTATACTTTTATGGAAGTTTGCGGAGGACATACAGCTGCAATACGCAGGTTTGGTATTCCATCTTTGCTTCCTGGCAATGTAAATTTTATCTCCGGTCCGGGTTGCCCGGTTTGTGTTACAGGAACAGATTTTATTGATAAGGCAATCTCTTATTCAAAAATGGAAGATGTAATAATTACCACTTTTGGGGATCTGATAAGAGTTCCGGGATCAATCTCTTCATTAGAAAAAGAAAAAGCTTCAGGTGCCGATATAAGGATTGTTCTATCGGGTCTTGATGCTCTTGAGATTGCCAGGTCAAACTGTGAAAAAAAAATTATCTTTCTGGGTATTGGGTTTGAAACAACTGCACCGGGTACAGCAGTTACAATTAAACAGGCTGAAAGGGAGAATCTTAATAATTTTTTTCTATTAAGTGCACATAAACTGATGCCTCCGGCAATGGAAGCCATTATAAAAGAAGGTGTCAGGCTCGACGGTTTTATTTGCCCCGGGCATGTTGCCGCCATTACCGGTTCCTCAATCTTTAATTTCATTCCCGGGAGATTTAATTTGAGCTGTGTTGTTACAGGTTTTGAACCTTCCGATATCCTGCAATCAATATTGATGCTGATTAAACTGGTAAACCAGAATACTCCGAAAGTGGAAATTCAATATAACAGGGCAGTTACCATGCATGGCAACTCAATAGCTCAGAGGCTTTTGAACGAAGTCTTCGAACCATGTGATACCTCCTGGAGAGGACTTGGGCTAATTCCATTAAGCGGACTGATACTAAAAAGGCATTTTGAGGAATTTAATATCGAAGATAAAATACCATCGAAAATTATTAATCAGGAAGACAATGAACTGTGCATCTGTGGAAAAATTCTAAGAGGATTGGAAACACCGGAAGATTGTTCTCTTTTTGCAGACATATGCTCTCCGGAAAATCCAATCGGAGCTTGCATGGTTTCAAATGAAGGGGCATGCAATACATGGTATAAATACAGGACTGTTAAATGAATGATTTTATCTCTTTGAACCAGGGTAGTGGCGGAAAACAAACTCACGAGTTAATAGACAGAGTCTTTGTAAAAAGGTTCGGGATGGATGGACCATTATCAGATTCTGCTGTTCTTAAAGAATCAGGATTTACACTTGCATTTACCACCGATTCATACGTTGTGGATCCTCTGTTTTTTCCAGGGGGCAATATTGGCAAGCTTTCCGTTTGCGGTACAGTAAACGATCTGGCTGTGTCAGGTGCTATTCCTAAGTATATCTCGGCTTCGTTTATCATTGAAGAGGGATTGCGTACGAATGACCTTGTTGACATAACAGAATCCATGGCAGAAGAAGCTGCTAAAGCCGGAGTGAGAATTGTAACAGGAGATACGAAGGTTGTCGGTAAGGGTAAATGCGATAAATTGTTTATCACAACTTCCGGAATCGGTATTCTCAAACCGGAGATGACTCATATAAGCACAGGCATAAACATAAAACCTGGAGATAAACTGATAATTAATGGTCATCTGGGTAATCATGCAATAGCTGTTCTTGGTGCCCGCAAACAGCTGAGTTTCAGGACTACTGTTTCGTCGGACTGTGCATCATTAAACCATTTGATAAACAAAGTGCTTCAAAATTGCTCCAATGTTCTTTTTATGCGCGATCTGACAAGAGGAGGGCTTGCGACAGTATTAAATGAGCTGGCGGGGATGATAAAGTCGGGTATAATATTAGATGAGGCATCAATACCGGTTGATGATCCTGTTAAGGGATTGTGCGAAATGCTTGGTTTTGATCCTTTATATCTTGCCAATGAAGGAAAAGTCCTGATAGTTGTTGGTGCCGGTGAAGAAAAAAAGGTGCTTGAAATTCTAAGGTCCGATCCATTGGGTAAAAACTCTGAAATAATCGGTGAAATTATAAAGGATAAAAATGAACTTGTGATTTTAAATACATCTGTTGGTGGAAGACGCATAGTTGATATGCCAACAGGTGATCAGCTACCAAGAATTTGTTAAGTTTTAATTATGCATGAAATAAGAATAGCAGAAGATCTTTCAGTGATTGTTCTTGATGCAGCACGAAAAGAGAACCTGTCGAAGGTTACGAAGGTGAATATAAGCTTCGGACAGATGGTTCAGATTGTACCCGATATCTTTGAATTTGCTTTTAGGGAAACTGTGAGGAATTCAATTGCTCAGGATGCTGAAACGGATATCGAAATAATTCCGGTGAAGATGAAGTGTAAAAATTGCGGAAGCGATTTTCAGGTAAAAGAGAATCTCTTTGCCTGCAATGAATGCAATTCAACTGATCTGGAAATTATACAGGGTAAAGAATTATTTATTAAAAGTATAGAAGGAGAGTAGATATGGAAATAAAAATAATGAAGAATATCCTTGACAGGAACCAGAATAAGGCCAATGATGTAAGGAGTATACTAACCTCGAAAAAAGTGTTGATGGTGAATATAATAAGCTCACCAGGTGCCGGTAAAACAACTCTGTTGGAACGCACCTGCGAAGAACTTGGTACAAAATTCAGAATTGGTGTAATAGAAGGTGATATAACTACTGACAGGGATGCAAAACGCCTGAAGAAATATGATATTCCGATAGTGGTAATAAATACTGAAGGTGGTTGTCATCTCGACTCTCACAGCATTTCAAAAGTGCTGGATAGTTTTGATCTGGAAAACCTCGACGTTTTATTTGTCGAAAATGTCGGTAATCTGATTTGTCCTTCACAATTTGATCTTGGTGAAACCTTTAAGCTGGCTGTTATAAGCACCACTGAAGGTGACGATAAACCTGCCAAATATCCCATGCTCTTCAGGGAAGCAAGGGCTGTACTTCTTAATAAAATTGACCTGATTCCTTATACAAATTTTAATTCCGGAAGTTTTAAATCGGATTTGAAAAAGATTAATGCTCAGGTTCCCTTGTTCGAAATTTCATGTATCAGTGGAGCCGGTCTTAAAGAATGGTATGAATGGATAGAAGAACAGATTAGTATAGAACGCAGATAGTGTTTGGATACTCCACACAAGGGGGCTAAATCCACGGAGGTATTTCAGGCAGTGATTTGCTGAAATCCTTTAGAAGCGAATTTTCATATGAGCCTTCATATGTACCTTTTGTAAATCTTATAAGACCTTCATTTAGAAAACGTTCCCATGCATTGTCTTCTTTCCCGGGTGTAATAGGGTAGAAAAGTACCCTATTGTTTTTAGCAGCATCAAGATCTCCCATTGCATCACCTATCATTAGTATTTTATTATCGGGATATTTTCCTTTTGCAGCTAATGCAATATGCTCGGTTTTGGTCCCATATTCCTGACCTGCAACGACTCTTACATACTTTTTCAGATCATGTTCTCCCCATTCACGGTCAAGTGCTTCCAGGGGCGTTTGAGATACAATAATAAGATCAGCGAGTGATGATATTTTTTCTATAGCAGACTTTGCATGCGGAAATGGAGGAATGTTTCGAAGCCATTCGGTTATGTCTTTATTGACAGCCTCAGTCCACCTTACAACCTTTTCGAGATCAGGATCATAATTTGATTCAAAATAATTGCGGAGATTGGCATTACCCATTTTTGTCTCATTCTTTACCCACTCCTTCAGCGATGTCAGATCGGGCAACTGACATCTGGAATCTATGATCTCATTCCTCTCAGATAAAAGTTCGAAGACCTTTATTATAGAAGTAAAGCGGTTACCTCCCCGGTATTTGGAATTAAGGTTTACAAATTCCCATGTCTCCCGTAGGATTTTTGAAATAGCAAACAGATCGAAATATTTTAATGCATTTGGAATAAAGAACTCTTTCTGCTTCACCTCCATTGAATTGAATACACACCCGTCCGAATCGATTCCTATAAATAATTCGTGACCCGGTTTCAAATTCCTTAAGATTGAATAGTGATCCATTACCACAAAGGTACACAATGGTTACTATAATGAAACACAAAAATCTTTTTAGACAGCCGGTAACTGTTACACCGTTTCGTCTTTGAACCATTGTACCTTTCTTTATTTTCATTCTAAATTAGAAACTATGACATTTGTAGGTTTTTTTTAAAAAGTATTGTTATTAATTTAACAGCCCTTTAAACATCAGTTTCTGATGGCAAAAAAAATATTTAATTACCTAAAAAACAAATAGATATGTATCAAGTAGGAAATCTGGTTAAAGAATTGTCCGACAAACACGGTCATGCGCGCGAGAGTCTTATGCCAATTCTGCAGGGGATTGTGCATAAGTATAATTATCTGACTGATGAGGCAATGGTCGAAGTAGCGAGAGAACTAGATATCTCAGCTGCTGAAGTTTACGGAACAGCTTCTTTTTACACCTTTCTCGACACTCAGGTGAAAGGTAAATATGTTATAAGAGTTTGTAAGACAATTACATGCTCAATGAAAGGAAAGAGTGATATTATTCAAACTATTGAGGAAATGCTTAAGATAAAAGTCGGTGAAACAACAACTGACAAGCAATTCAGCCTTATTGAAACAAATTGTATCGGATGGTGTCATAAAGCTCCGGCAATATTAATTAATGAATTGCCTTATACAGACCTGACTCCGGGAAAAGTGAGTGAGATTATTAAAGATTACATGAATAAATAAATATCAGGCAAAATCATGGAAAATAAAGGATTAAATAAGGTAGACCTGATCTTCGAAAAAATCGATTCGAAAGAGATCATGGTGAAAGCTTTTAAAATGACGGGTACTGAGATAATTCAGAGTATGCTTGATTCAGGACTTAAGGGCCGTGGTGGCGCAGGCTTTCCTACCGGTTTAAAATGGAAATATACTGCAGCTGAAAAGAACCCTGATAAATATATTGTATGTAACGCTGACGAGGGAGAACCCGGGACTTTCAAAGATCGTGAGATACTTGACAGAGTTTCCAATAAAGTTCATGGGGGAATGGCTATTGCCGGTAAAGCAATCGGTGCAAAAAGAGGTATTGTTTATTTAAGAGGCGAGTACAGGTATCTTTTGCCAAAATTGATGATTGAACTGGACTCTTTTCATAAAATGATAAAAGAAATAGGATTCGATTTTTCTATCGAGTATAGGATGGGAAGCGGAGCCTATATTTGCGGTGAGGAAAGCGCTCTCTTTGAATCAATAGAAGGTAAACGTGGGGAACCCCGAAATAAGCCACCTTATCCGACTGCATCAGGTGTATTTGAGAAACCGACCTCTATTAATAATGTCGAAACTCTTGTTACTGCTATGATGATTATTCAGCATGGAGTTAAAGACTTCATTCAGTACGGGACAAAAGATTCGAGAGGTTCAAAAGTATTTTCAATATCAGGTGATACTCCTACTCCCGGGATATTCGAACTTGAACTTGGAATGAGTGTCCAGCAGTTTGTTAATGAATTTGGAGATGGTGATACAAAAGCTGTTCAGGTTGGTGGTGCTTCAGGTTTCTGCGTTCCCAGAAAGAAATTTGCAGAAACGATCATAGGTTTTGAAGGCGTACCGACAGGAGGATCAATGAAGCTTTTCAACAGTTCAAGATCTATGTATAATGTTCTTCATAATTATCTCGATTTCTTTACCGAAGAATCTTGTGGTCAGTGTACTCCTTGCCGTGTAGGATGCCAGCAGTTGCTTAAAGGTGTTGAAAAAGTCAAGAAAGGTGAAGCCAAATCCACCTATTTGAATGAACTGATGAAACTGGCAGATTCTATGAAAATCGCTGCTAAATGTGGTCTCGGACAGTCAGTTGGAAACGCCTTTAAATCAATAGTCGGCAACTTTAAGGAAGAGATCATCTATTAATCATTTAAACAAAAACGAAGAATCATGATAAATCTACATATAAATGACCAGAAAGTCTCGGTTCAGGAAGGTACAACAGTTCTGGCTGCTGCCAAGAAACTGAAAATAAACATTCCTACTTTATGTAACCACGACGACCTTTGTGTAGCAGGCAACTGCCGGGTATGTCTTGTTGAACAAAAAGGTGCAAGAACTCTTATAGCATCATGTGCAACTCCTGCATCAGAAGGAATGGAAATACACACGAACACCCTGAAAGTGAGGAATGCCCGTAAACATATTGTTGAACTTCTGCTCTCAGAACACAGAGCTGATTGTACAAAATGTTACAAGAACCAGAATTGCGAACTTCAGAAGCTTGCAAATGAATTTGCATTTGGAGACCATGTTTTTCTTGATCTTGTTGAAGACAAAAAATATAATATTGACAGGTCCTCTCCCTCATTTGTCAAAGACGACAGCAAATGTATTCGTTGCCAGCGTTGTGTCAGAACCTGCTCTGAACTGCAGTATATCTCTGCAATAGCTGTTGCCAATAAAGGTGCACATCAGAAAATTTCGTCTTTTCACGACAGGCCTATGAGTCAGGTTGTTTGCACCAACTGTGGACAATGTGTAAACCGTTGCCCCACCGGAGCCCTTGTTGAAAAGACATATATCGACCAGGTTTGGGATGCTATCTATGATCCCGATAAACATGTGGTAGTTCAGACTGCTCCGGCAGTAAGAGTGGCTCTCGGAGAAGATCTTGGTTATGATCCAGGTGAAAGGGTAACCGGAAAAATGGTAAACGCTCTCAGACAACTAGGATTCAATTCGGTTCTTGATACTGACTTTAGTGCCGACCTTACAATTATGGAAGAGGGTACCGAACTTCTTATTAGACTTAAAAAAGCATTGGTTGATGGTGACAAAAAAATATCATTGCCTATGTTTACATCCTGTTCACCGGGCTGGATAAAATTTGTCGAACATAAATACCCTGAGTTTCTACCGAATCTATCGACATGTAAATCACCACAACAGATGTTTGGTGCATTAGCTAAAACATTCTATGCTAAGAAGCGTAATATCGATCCCTCTAAAATAGTATCAGTTTCGATAATGCCATGTACTGCAAAGAAATTTGAAGCCGACAGACCGGAGATGAGAGCAAGTGGATATAAAGATGTCGATTTTGTACTGACAACGCGTGAGCTTGCTGTTATGATTAAGCAGGCAGGTATTGACTTCAGAAATATTGAAGAGGCTAAATACGATTCAATTATGGGTGATTCTACCGGTGCTGCAGTTATTTTTGGTGCCACGGGAGGTGTTATGGAGGCAGCATTACGTACTGCTTATGAGATTGTTACGGGTCGTGAAGTTCCGTTTGGAAACCTGAATATTACACCTGTAAGAGGTATGGATGGAGTAAAAGAAGCTACCATAAAGATTGAAGGTTGTGTTGAGGCCTGGAAATTCCTTGAAGGTGCAGAACTGAAGGTAGCTATTGCACATGGTCTTGTGAATGCTAATAAAATCATGAAGATGGTAAGGGAAGGAAAAGCTCCTTATCACTTTGTTGAGATAATGGATTGCACGGGCGGATGTATAGGTGGCGGAGGAAAACCAATTCCTACCAACATGCTGATCAGACAAAAACGTATGAAAGCCATCTATTCGGAAGATGAACACATGGTGCTTCGGAAATCACATGAAAACCCTGATGTTATTGCAATCTATAAAGAGTTCCTCGACCAGCCTAACAGCCATAAGTCGCACGAACTGCTTCATACACATTATGTAGAACGCGATAATTACTAACAAACCTGAACTGATCTAACTATAAGAGAGAGCCGGCTGATTTTAGCCGGCTTTTTTATTATAACAGATGTTGCATGATGCATGAAAAAGATAAATTCATTCTGCACCCGCACGCCTCATGCCTCACGCCTCACGCCACATCTATTCTTACTTTATCCTATTATATTAAGTATTTCTTCAATATCTATATCCTTCAGCGGATTATTACTCGAAATGAAAATGTCGGCCAGTTTTGATTTCTTCTGCTGCAATCTTACTATTTTTTCTTCGATACTGTTGCTGGTGATATACCTGTATACGAATACACTTTTATGCTGACCTATCCTGTGAGCACGATTTAAAGCTTGCATTTCGGAGGCGGGATTCCACCAGGGATCAAGAATAAAAACATAGTCAGCCGCCGTAAGATTCAACCCGACACCTCCGGCTTTAAGCGATATCAGGAATATTTTATTTGAAGGATCATTCTGAAAGCTGTTCACAATCTTTTCCCTTTTAGTACTAGCCCCAGTCAGCATTGCAAAAGGTATTCTTTTTTTTCTTAATTCTTCAGCGTAAAGATCAAGGTGTCTGACGAATGAAGAGAACACCAGAATTTTATGTCCTTCAGCTATAACACTTTCCATATCCTGGAGTACGGTCTCAAATTTTCCTGAACCAAACATATAATCTTCATTCGCCATTACAGGATGGTTGGATAACTGCCTGAGCTTCATCAGTCCCTGGAGGACGACAATTGACGATTTTTCAAGACCTGTAGATGCGATGCTTTTAAGAATACTGTTTCTTACTGATGATTTCTCTTCATCGTAAACTTTAAACTGCTCATCTGTCATATCACAAAAAACTGTCTGGTCAGTTACTGGCGGCAGATCCAGTGCAACCATCTCTTTGGTACGTCTCAGAATAAATGGCTGAATGATCTTCCTGAGCTTCACTTCTTTTTCATCGTCTCCCAGTTTTTCAATCGGTTTTGCAAATTCCCTGCGAAAAAAGGTAAGATCACCAAGTAAACCCGGGTTGACAAAATTCAATTGTGTCCATAGATCAGTCAAAGAGTTTTCTACCGGTGTTCCTGTTAGAACAAGTTTAAATTCTGACTTAAGTCTGGTTACTGTTCTGTAGAGCATTGAAGCTGGATTCTTAATAACCTGGCTTTCATCAAGAATTATATAATGAAATGAAAATGAACTTATTAATTCAATATCCTGTCGAATGGTATGATAACTTGAAAGAATTATATCGAAGTTTTGAAAATATGAAGTTGACTTTTTTCGCTGGTTACCCTTGTAACTGCAAACCTTCATGTCGGGAACAAATCTTCTTATTTCGTTTTCCCAGTTATATATAAGAGATGCCGGCACAATTATAAGGGAGGTAAGAAATGAAACAGGGTCATTGAACAGGCTCAATTCTGTTATGCTTCCGGGCAGCTCATTTTGTTTTACGTTTTCCTTGTTGTGCTGGAGCAGAGCAATGGTCTGAATTGTCTTGCCAAGACCCATATCATCAGCAAGACAACCACCTAAGCCGGATGTCTGAAGAAAACAAAGCCAGTTGAGGCCATCTGCCTGATATTGTCTCATAATACAGTTAAGGCGGACTGGAGGCTGAATAACCGGTATCTGATCAGGGACCAGTAACTGTTCAAGTCTTTCTAATCCTTTTCGTCCCTCTGCATTAAAAGTATCTGAAAGCAAAGAAAAATGTTGCTTGTGAATTCTTAGTGAATCTTCAGTACTTTTGCCAAACTCAAAAATATTTTTGTATTTGGCGAACCATGTCTCAGGTAAAATAGCGATTGAATCATCAGGCAGCTTATATTCCCTTATTCCATCCAGAATGTTTTTTCTGAAGCGACTAAACGGGATTTCCCACTCACCTATTTTTACGGTCGCCCTAAGGTCAAACCAGTCGTTTATTATCTGACTGCTCATCTCAAGACTGACAGGCCCCAGATTATATTTGAGGTCAAGTCTTGATACCAGAACAAAGCCTGAATTTTTAATCTCGGAATAATAGTTGTTAACAGTTTCTATTACTGAATACAAATCATTTTTGTGCATGTTGTCAGCTGATACCGGGGAAAAGGAAATCTCATCATCTGAAAAGAAGCCTAGTTCGCCCAGAGTTTCACGGCATTGTTTTTCCCAGTCAAAATCGCGGTGGTACTTTTTATAAATGAATTTGTCACCTTCTTTTTCAAATGATGTGAAAGAAATTGATGGCTCATTTGAATAAATTTTATTACCCTGATAATTATATTTTAATATCAGGACGGGAGTACCTTTAAGCCCGGTTTCAAGTTCAAGAACAGCTTCTTTTTCAGGAGTGATTTCAATAATTTCAAAACCGAGCCCCTCAACTTTAAAATTATTTATTGCATTGAGTACAAAACTGCTGAAGTATTTTATTTCAGACTTTTTGGGAATAAGAATATTCTCTTTTAGCAGAAAAGGTTTCAGCTTGGAACCATCCACATCTGAAACGAACAACATCCTGTGATCTTCTCTGATGAGACATGGCGACATACATATTATATCGATGGAACTCTGTCTCAGGTCAATTAGTTTACCGGCGGATTCCAGGCTAAGATTATAAGCGCTCTGCTCCTCATTTCTTATAAACCTAAAAACAGGTTCGGCATTTTCTTCGCTCAGGTAAAGCAAATCCTCAGGATGCAGTGTTCCGGCTTTTGTCTTCTGAAAATAGACCGGAATATTCTCGTCTCTTGAGATTGAAAAGCATTTATATAGTCTTCTTTCAATATATGGCCTGATAAACTTTTCCAGTTTTTCAGGTGTTAGATTTTCGAGAAATTGCTTTACGGTTTTATCTTTGGAAAACAACTTGAAAAGAGACCTGTCAGTGTATTCATTAATGATTTTTATTACCTCCCGTTCTTCTGATGACAGAGTACCTAACGTGTCAATATTGGGAAAAGGGGAGAGGCATTCAAATAACTTATAATAACCTCTGTTCAACTCTTTTTGAATTATATAGGGCAAAATAATTGATCCCCATAATCTATGCTGGAATAAAATAAGTGCAAAGAGCTTTCCTTTTTTATTTGACCCGGATTCCAAATTCTATGAATTTAATTATCCTGCAATGATGGTTAATACCTCTCAATTATCAAAGCAAATAATTCATAGATTTGTTATTAATAGCGAATATTTTGACAAATTGGAATTATTAAGATAAAAGACAAAAGTCACAAGACAAAAGGATGCTGTTTATCAGAGCAGATTACAAGGATAATACTGATATGTGTTGATTTGTCTTATAATTAATCTGTGGCATTAGTTTTACTTTTATCTTTTTACTTTTGTTTTTTGTCTTAACTCTTGTCAGTTGATTTCATTATTCGATAATAAAACTGCCAGTCTTAAATCAGAAATAGTGAGGAAGATTATTCATATTGATATGGATGCTTTTTTTGCTTCAGTGGAGCAACTTGACAATCCTGAATTGAGGGGCAAACCTGTTGCTGTAGGCGGAAGCGGGGAACGTAGCGTGGTAGCAGCGGCAAGTTATGAAGCAAGAAAATTTGGCGTCAGATCAGCTATGCCATCGGTTATTGCCAAACGATTATGTCCTGATCTGATATTTGTGAACCATAATTTTGCCAGGTATACTGAGGTTTCTGCAAGTATACATGAGATATTCAGGGAGTATACCGATTTGATCGAACCACTTTCTATCGATGAAGCTTTTCTGGACGTGACAGAAGACAAGAAAGGGATAGGGTCGGCAACATTAATAGCCAAAAGGATCAGGAATGAAATCAAATCAAGGACTGGCCTTACAGCCTCAGCTGGAGTCTCTGTGAACAAATTCCTGGCAAAGATAGCCTCTGACATAAATAAGCCTGATGGTTTGTTCCTTATAAAGCCTGAAGAAGCTGAAAAGTTTATTGAAGAGCTGTCGGTTGAGAAGTTTTACGGCATCGGAAAAATAACTGCACAAAAGATGCATAAACTGGGGATTCACACCGGAGCTGATCTGAAGAAATGGGATCTTGCTGCGCTGGTAAGGAATTTTGGAAAGGCAGGTGTCTTCTTTTATGATATTGTCAGAGGTATTGATGAGCGTCCTGTTGAACCTGATCAGGAGCGCAAATCAGTTGGTACCGAACTTACTTATGAGAAAGATCTTATAACCCGTTTCGAAGTTATTGCTGAGTTGTACAAGCTCGAAAAAGAGCTGATGGAAAGGCTTGAACATTTCGAAACTACAGGGAGAACCATAACGCTGAAAGTAAAGTTCTCTGATTTCAGGCAGATTACACGAAGCAAAACGCTTCAGAATTTTATCCGCGATTTTGATACATTACATAAAGAAGTTTCCGGAATCAGGAAGTCACTTAAACTCGAAGGATCACGGATAAGACTTTTAGGATTGAGCATCTCCAATCTCGAAACTGATGATGGTGGTGACAGGCAGCTGTATCTGTTTGAGGACTAATTTAGTGGATATTCTATAAATGTAATTAACCACCCCGTCATAGCCCTTCGGGCATGACACCCCTCCTTTAAAAAGGAGGAGTACCACGCCAAAGGCGTGGGGAGGTGGTTGGTTTTTAATACAGTACCTAATTATTAAAACAATCCCTCGATCGAAAGATATCTTTCCCCCGTATCGTAGCAGAATGTAAGGATTCTTGATCCTTTAGGAAAATCCTTGAGCTTTTGATTCACAGCTGCAAGAGATGCCCCTGAAGAGATTCCGACAAACAATCCCTCTTCCCTGGCTGCTCTTCTGGTAAAAGTATATGCTTCTTCCTTGGTTACTTTAATTATCCCATCCAGTAATTTTGTATTTAAAATAGAAGGTATAAACCCGGCACCGATTCCCTGAAGCGGGTGCGGAGCAGGAGCACCTCCGCTGAGTACCGGAGATAATTCAGGTTCAACTGCGTACACTTTAATTTTTGGAAAAGCCTTTTTCAGAACTTCAGCAACACCTGTAATATGTCCGCCGGTACCAACACCTGTGATCAGATAATCGAGGCCATCAGGAAAATCATCAAGGATCTCCCGTGCCGTTGTAGTTTTATGAATCTCAGTGTTGGCGGGATTGTCGAACTGCATCGGCATCCATGAATCGGGAGTTTCAACTACTAATTCCTTTGCGCGTTCAATTGCACCTTTCATCCCTTTTTCGCGAGGTGTAAGTACAAATTCAGCACCGTATGAACTCATAATTTTTCTTCTTTCTAACGAAAACGATTCAGGCATTACCAGAATAAGCCTGTACCTTTTTACTGCTGCTACTATGCCAAGACCAATGCCTGTATTACCGGATGTCGGTTCAATAATAACACCACCGGGTTTTAATATACATTTTTTTTCTGCATCCTCTACCATTGACAATGCAATACGGTCTTTGATGCTCGCACCGGGGTTTGATCTTTCAAGTTTTACCCAAACAGAGTAACCTGGATCAAAAAGCCGGTTGATTTTCAAATGAGGTGTATTTCCTATTGTTTCAAGAATTGAGTTTACTTTCATAATAATTTTTTTTATAGTTATTTCAGATAATAAAGTTTATAGGTTCCTGGAAACCACTCTTGTTTCTCACAATTATTTCGCTCTTATGATATACCACCGAAAAAGGAGCAATACTTTCTGTGAGCCAAACGTTACCACCGATTATACTGTTCCTGCCGACAACTGTCTCTCCACCCAGTATTGTACAACCCGAATACAGGATTACATTATCCTCAATTGTGGGATGACGCTTTTTAGAAGCTTTGTCTTTAGCGACGCTCAGAGCACCAAGTGTAACTCCCTGATAAAGTTTTACGTTATTTCCGATAATTGCAGTTTCTCCTATGACAATTCCTGTTCCGTGATCTATTGAAAATGGACAACCGATTGTAGCTAAGGGGTGAATATCTATTCCTGTAACTTTATGAGCGTATTCTGTAATTATCCGTGGAAGCAGAGGTATCGATAACCGTGCCAGGGAATTGGCAATACGGTAGCAGAATATTGCCAGGAACCCTGGATAAATAGCAATGACTTCAATTAGCTGTGTCGCTGCCGGATCTGATGCAAGAATAAAAGCCGCGTCCTTCAGGAGCGTTTTTTTTATGTTTTTAAGGTTCTTTAAAAATTGATCCTTAACATCTTCTTTTTTATCTGTCAACCCTGTCAAAATGCTGAGAAGTTGAATCTTCACATCAAGGTGTTTAATCTCTGTTTGAGTATCTGAATAAGAATTGGCTTCCGGAAAAAGCAATCTGAAAATAGACTTGATTGTTTTTTCGACAGCTTTTTTATCAGGTATGATATGATCAGTCATATGGATCTATTATTATCTTATTTTGTTTTGTTCAGTTCCTTTCGGTTCTATTCCGCAAATGTACAACACTTAACTTCAGAAAGTGTTGTACATTTCAGTTCTGACTGTCTGCAAAACTATCTTAACCAGAGATTCAGATAGATTCATTTCATTTTCAGACTAGTTATAAATGAGAAATATATGTTTTCAGCCAAGAGCATTTTTTAAATCCTCTAAGAGATCATCAATATGTTCGATCCCTATTGACAGACGTATCAGATTATCAGTGACCCCGATCTTTTGTCTTAGTTCTTTGGGGAAATAATCATGGGTCATGAGGGCTGAGTAATTAGCAATAGATTCAATACCGCCCAGACTGTCAGCCAATTGGAAGATTTTTAGTTTTTTTAAAAAGATATTACATTCATTAAGGCCGCCTTTCAGTTTGAAAGATACCACTCCTCCAAAACCGGTCATCTGCTTCTTTGCAATTTCATGTCCGGGATGTGTTTCAAGACCAGGGAAAAATACTTCAAGCACGTTAGATTGCGTCTGTAGGAATCGAGCAACACTAAAAGCGTTTTTCTCATGCTGCTGCATTCTGACCGCAAGAGTTTTTACTCCTCTTAATGTCAGCCATGAGTCAAAAGGAGATGGTACAGCCCCAACTGCTTTCTGGACTAACTGAATTTTTTTGAATATTTCAGTATCATTCAATATCACTGCTCCTCCAATAATATCAGAGTGGCCATTGATATACTTTGTTGTACTGTGAACAACAATGTCGGCTCCAAGTAAGATTGGTTTCTGGAAATAGGGAGATAAAAAGGTATTGTCCACCACGACTATTGCATTTTTCTTATGGCTTATTTCTGAAATAGCTTCGATATCGAAAATTTTAAGCGTTGGATTTGTCGGGGTCTCTATCCACACCATCTTTGTAGACGGAAGGAATGCTTGTTGAATCAGGTCGAGATCAGTGAAATCTGTGAATGTAAATTTCACATTGAAAGGCTCCAGTATCTCTTTTATCAACCTGTATGTTCCTCCATACATATCTTCGGGGACTACAACATGATCCCCAGGTCTGAGCAGTGACAATATCGCATGTTCTGCGGCAAGACCTGATGAGAATGATAATCCATATTTACCTTCTTCAAGAGAGGCCAGGCAGGCATCAAGAGCTGAGCGGGTAGGATTTCCGACTCTTGAATACTCATATCCTTTGTTTTTGTTGACCTCTTCCTGTGTAAAAGTTGATGTCTGATAAATAGGGACAATAGTTGCGCCTGTTGACTGATCTGCAGCCTGGCCGACACAGATCGCTTTCGTTTCAAATTTCATATGATGCAATTATATTTATGTTCGGACAAAAGCAGGAATTATACCAAAGTATTTAAAACCTTATAAACATCATTTAATCAAGTCAAATCAAAGCGTCAGACTATACAGATCATTCATATAATGAACTTTCTGTAAATAGTTTATTACGATTGAACTCTTTATCCCATGACCGCAATAGAATACTTTAGGTCCGTTTTGGGGAATAAGATGAAGCTTTTGATTTATTTCATGAAATGGAATTGAGACTGTATCAAAATTAATGGGTGTCTTCTCATATTCCTCCCTGATGTCAATAACTTTAAGTTCCGGATTAGCGAAGATCATTTCTTTCAATTTCTTAGCTGTAATCTCCTGGATCAGTTCTTTTTCCGACAGGCATAATTCTTCGTAGGTACCTAATTCTTTAACTACAGAATTAACAGGGTCCCTCACAAACGAAAAGACCTGTGAAGTAAAGTTAAGTGAATCAAGGAAAAACATTTTTCCTGATAATATACCATCGAGCCCAAGTATGATTTTGATGACTTCAGTTGCCTGCATTGTGCCAATTGTACCTGCAATTGATCCAATCGTTCCTTCCTCTTCGCATGACGGCACTTCGAGTGGGTGAGGCGGAGTAGGGTAGATACATCTGAGTGTCGGTCCATTGAGATAGTTAAGAACCATGACCTGACCGGAAAATTTGTGAATTGCTCCATAAACGACAGGTTTATTCTGCAGTACTGCTACATCGTTGATTAAATAACGTGTTGCAAAATTATCGGTACAGTCTACAATAATATCATACTCTTTTAAAATATTTAGTGCATTCTCCTTAGTAAATCTGATGAAATGTGGTATTATTTTAATCTCCGGATTATTAAGCATAAGCTTATCTCTTGCAGCAAGTGCCTTGGGTTTTTCTATATCTTTAATGCCATATAATAGCTGCCGGTGAAGATTTGATTCATCAACCCAGTCATTGTCGACAATTCCCAGGATTCCAACACCTGCAGCAGCGAGATATTGCAATACCGGACACCCTAGTGCACCTGCACCTATTACAACTACTGAGGCTCCTTTGATCTTTTTCTGTCCTTCTTTCCCGATTTCGGAGAGTCGCATTTGCCTGTTGTAACGGTTTAATTCTGAAACCGTAAGAAATGTATTACATCTCATATATTATTCGTGTTGTATGTTATTTTTTATCAGTTTTCAGAAAATTTTCTTTTACCGATTCCGGCAGTACCTCATTCATTGAACCGGTCCTATAACCTTTTAGATCAATTGTTACAAAGTTGAAGCCAGAATTTTTACAAATTTCTGTCAGCTTGTCTTTTATTTCCCATGCTTTATCCATCTCTGCCGGAATAAATTCAAACCGGGCAAGGTTTTCGTGGCTCCTGATCCTGAACTGGGTGAATCCCAGTTTTCTGACTTCAAATTCTGCTATTGCAAGTCTGTCGAGCTTTACTTTAGTTATCTTCTCCCCATATGGAAACCGGGATGCCAGACATGCATAAGACTGTTTCGTGGCAGTAGGAAGATTATATTTCTCTGAGAAATACCTGATATCATTTTTGGTAAATCCCGAATCAGCAAGGGGTGAAATGATACCTTGTTCCTCTTTTGCCTTCATACCCGGACGAAAGTCTTTCAGATCATCGGCATTGCTGCCGTCAAAGACGGCTTCGTAGTGTTCTCCGGAGGCAATATATTTTATCTTCCCGAAGAGCTCACTTTTGCAGTAATAACATCTGTCGGGTGGATTGTCAGCAAATCCCGGAATATCTATCTCCTCTGAAACAATTACTTTATGTTTAATTCCCAATAAGGTTGCGAGTGATTTTGCTTCATCAAGTTCGTAAAAGGGATATGTACTTGATGTGGCTGTTATCAATAAAAGGTTATCTCCAAAAACGTCTTTTGAGACACGGGCAAGGAAGGTACTATCAACTCCACCTGAAAATGCTATCACTGCACTTTTATATTCTTTAAGACGGGTTAATAATAGTTCTAATTTATCGTCCATAGTGCATTTCCCTTTTCTGTTTTCAGTTCAAAGATATTCATAAATCAATTTTTACCTAGCGTGACCGATAGTTTATATCAGTTTCACCCTTCTTAAACGAAGTGAATTCGATATAACCGATACTGAACTGAAACTCATTGCCAGGGCCGCTATCATTGGTGAGAGCAATATGCCAAAGAATGGAAATAACACTCCTGCTGCGAGTGGAATGCCAAGGGTATTGTACCCAAGAGCAAAGAACAGATTCTGTTTGATATTCCCGATTACCTTCTGGCTTAACAGCCTTGCTTTGGCTATACCTTTCAGGTCACCTTTTACCAGTGTGATACCTGCACTTTCTATTGCTACATCTGTTCCTGTTCCCATTGCTATACCAATGTCTGCCTGTGCCAATGCCGGAGCATCATTAATACCATCGCCTGCCATGGCTACTTTTTTGCCTTCCGACTGAAGACGTTTTATCTCATTGAGTTTATCGCCCGGAAGCATCTGAGCCTTATATCCATCAAGATTTAATGCTTCGCTGACAGCCCTGGCGGTTTCTTCGTTATCTCCTGTAAACATTATGACCTGCAGACCTTCTTTTTGCAGATTATGAATAGCCTCTCTGCTCGATTCCTTTATTTTATCTGAAATTACAACAAAGCCGATTGCTGTATTACTTTCAGACAGAAAAGAGACTGTTTTACCAAGTTTTTGTTCTGAATTAACCTGTTTTTTCAAATCAGTTGAGATAACCGCCTTTATTTCCTCCATAAGCTTTTCATTGCCCAACGCCACCTTTCGGCCTTCCAATATACCTGTAACGCCCTTTCCGGTTACAGCTTCAAAGTCTGTGACAGGAAGAACCACTGTGTTTTTGTTTGCACCATAGCGAACAGTTGCCTGAGCCAGCGGATGTTCACTGCTGCTGTTCAGAGAGATAATTTTCTGAAGTATGTCTTCATCAGATATGCCAGGAGTAATGCTGATTACTTTTTCAACTGATGGTTTTCCCTCCGTGACAGTTCCTGTTTTATCAATTATGACTATATCAATTGAGTTCATTTTCTCCAGCGATTCGGCATTTCTGATAAGTATTCCAGATTGAGCTCCTTTTCCTACCCCAACCATTACAGACATTGGTGTTGCCAGACCCAGGGCACATGGACAGGCGATGATAAGTACCGCGATAGCATTTACGAGTGCATATATGTATGCGTGTTCACCTCCATATATTGCCCAGACTATAAATGTAAGAATTGAAATACCCACCACAACCGGTACGAAATATCCGGATATTTTATCAGCCAGATTCTGTATAGGAGCTTTTGAGCGACTTGCAGAATTGACCATTTCTATGATATGTGAAAGCAAGGTTTCTGACCCTACTTTTTCGGCAACCATCACAAATGTTTTGTTCCCATTTATGGTACCCGAACTTACTTTGTCACCAACCTTCTTATCAACAGGAATGGGCTCACCGGAAATCATTGATTCATCAATTGTCGATTCTCCGTCCTGAATACTCCCGTCTACCGGTATTTTCTCACCTGGTTTCACACGTAACATATCGCCCTTCTGAATAGAATCTATGGCAACAATCTGTTCTTTGCCATCAATTATTTTTGTTGCTTTATTCGGTGCCAGTTTTAATAACTCCTTAATAGCGCTGTTGGTCTTACCGTGAGCCCGGGCTTCCAGAAGCTGACCTAACAAAACCAGTGTCAGAATTACTGTGGTGGCCTCAAAATAGACATATACGGTACCGGCATGCGATTTAAACTGATCGGGAAATATACCTGGAAAAAGCATAGCTGTAACACTGAAAAGCCAGGCCACTCCTGAACCTATTCCAATAAGTGTAAACATATTCAGGTTCCATGTTTTGACAGAGCGCCATGCCCGTTCGAAAAACATCCAGGAAGTATAAAATACTACAGGAATCGACAGGATCAGTTGTATCCAGTTCCAGTATTTCCAGGGCATAACTGCCATAAGTGGATTGTTATGTATCATTTCTGACATCGCAATCAAAAAAACCGGGGCAGTGAATAATATTGATATCTTAAATTTTCGAAGCAGATTCTTATAGGTTTTGTCTTCCTCTTCAACATCAGCAGTAGGCCGCTTCACGAGGTCCATGCCACAAACAGGGCAGTCGCCTGGCTTATCATAGGTTTTATCTCCTTCACAGTGCATCGGACAATAGAACACTCCGGAACCTTTGCCAGAGGATTTTAAATTCAGCTTTTCCTCCTGAATTTTATTTGCGAATGCAATATCTCCGGGTAGCGAAATACTATAATTTCCTCCTTCATTTTTCAGAGCCTCCTGAAACTTTTCCAATGGAATATGCGATTCCATCTCTATAACTGCTTCTGCTTTCGGCAGATCAACTGAAACATGGGTTACACCATCAACTTTTTTAAGAGCCTCCTCCACATGAGCCCGGCAATTATTGCAGCTCATGCCGTATACAGCATATATATGTGTCATTTTTAAGTATTATTATAGGTATAGTTTACTTTGATTTGTTGTTTTGATTCAAAGTTTTGACTACTACCCAGATAATAACAACGAGAACGATAAAGCCGATAATCCAGCCATATCCCATTCCCCAACCATTATGTAATCCGTTCATCATAATAATAAGTATTTAATTTTTTACTGAAAGGCTATCTCTTGCCTGTTGCACCCATTTATTCAACAGCTCTTTTTCATATGTACTGAGTATTGAATTTTTGTGCATTAATTTATAAGACGACAAAGGCATAATATCGTCTCTTATACTGTTGGTAATTCCATCCAGTTTGCTTAATTGCCTTCTTAGTGAATAGCTGCCAAATTCACTATAGTTCAATTCATCTTTACCTTTCCGTATATGTTTGGCCATTAGCCAACCAACCGGCTGAATGTTTGAATACCAGGGATAATCAGTGTTATTGCTGTGACAATCGTAACAGGTATTTTTTAATAAAGCCTGAACACTGTCAGAAGTAGAAACTATTTTTGAAATATCAGAATCGAAAACATGATTGCTTTTATTAAGTGCAGGTCGAAAAAATTGAATCACAATAATTACAACACCTGTCGATAATAGTATTTTCTTTAAAAGGCTCACGGTTATTTTATTTCTTCTTTAACAGAACCGCTGGTCATCATCGCTTTTCCCATATATGGATTTTTAATTTCCTTTGTTTCGCTTAACCAGAATGCCCCTTTCCCCTTATTATACATCGAATCAAAATCTTTATACAAAACTTGTTCGCTTCCGAATGTTTTTACCAGATCGTAAATGTCTTTGCTCAACAATTCAAAATGCTCCCGTTGATGAGCAATATTTCCGGCGTTTTTACCAATGTGCTCTGCGTGTTCCCTTGCATCAGCTTCCATATCTTCATATATTTTCTTTTGAGCCAGGGTCAGGGCGGATTTATCAAAATTTTTAAATGCTGTTTCCAGTAGTTTCCCAGCGGTTGCTGCATCAGTGGAATTGTCTTCTGTGAAGGCATTTTTCATTTGAAGATAAGCACCTACAATTTCTTTAATCGTTATGGGACCCTTCTTATCTATCGCAGATGTGGTTAATGTTGTGACTGCTATAGCTAAAACAATAATTATGTTTTTCATTTTGATATTTTTAAAATTGACACGATACATTTTCATTTATTAAAACTAATTCTTATTCGATTTAGTGCTATCTCCAGACATATCCATTCCTTTCATGCTTGTATCATTTTCTGGTTTGGAATCGTCATGGTATGCATCGCCAGGCATAATCATGCCGGGCATCGAGGATGTTTTTCCACCACGAGGATTCATCATACTCGGTTTGCCTTCAAGCTGAGCCGCAGCATCAATACTGAAAGTTCCGCTTGTAACAACCTCTTCGCCCTCGCTAAGTCCATTCATTATGACATAGCTATCACCAAGCATCGGACCCAGTTCAACTTCACGGATCTTAAAAACAGGTTCTTCGGAATCAGTTTGTCTGACATACACCACAGAGCGTTTGCCTGTCCACAATACTGCCGATTTTGGAATAACAACATTATTAGCGTATTCGGCAAGTGTTGAGGAAACAATTCCGGTTGCAAACATTTCAGGTTTAAGCTTTCCTGCCTGATTTCCTGTCTC
>Ga0209746_1000085_pt1 | contig 48729 bp, 42 predicted proteins | sample BarGraNGADG00211_3_FD_184496 | JGI IMG/M metagenome (GOLD analysis project Ga0209746, IMG submission 184496) | Arctic peat soil microbial communities from Barrow, Alaska - Barrow Graham LP Ref core NGADG0011-211 (SPAdes) (version 2) | ecosystem: Environmental > Terrestrial > Soil > Wetlands >... | reverse complement strand
TGATCTGGCCGTTCCTGATGATCTATGTTAGCGAGAAACTCAGCCTATCGCTCAGCACCGTCTCTACGCTTATCACCATCAACGCGATCATGGTGCTGTTCGCCTCCTTCATCGCCGGAGCGGTATCCGACAAGTTGGGGCGTAAACTGGTCATGGTGGTCAGCCTGGCCGTAAATGGCATTGGCTATCTGTTCATGAGCCAGGCCCATTCTTACCTGGGATTTGCTCTCATTATGGTTCTGATGGGTGCGTCAAATCCACTCTATCAGGTCGGCTCGGACGCCATGCTGGCCGACATGATCGTCCCTGAAAAGCGGACGAACGCCTACGCCATTATCCGCATGATCAACAACGCCGGAATTGCCGTCGGTCCGGCAATGGGCGGTTTTCTGGCGACCAGGTCGTACACCTATGCCTTTCTGGGTGCAGCGATTGGCATGCTCACCTATAGCCTGTTACTTTTCTTCCGCGCCCGCGAGACACTGAACAAAGCCTATCAACCCGAAAACGAACCAGAGATTGAAAGTCTGGGCGGTTATGGTCGGGTCTTCAGGGATCGCCCTTACGTTGTGTTTGCACTGCTGGTTGGCATCGGCCTGATTGCCCCCTCCATGCTATTGACGCTGTTCGCGGTTTACACCAAGCAAAATTTCGGGCTTCCCGAAAACCTGTACGGCTGGCTGCCGACGACGAACGCGCTGATGTGTGTTTTCGTACAGCTTCCTTTGACACAAGTCTCGCGACGGTTCCGCCCCCTGCCCGTCATCGGCGTCGGGATGCTGATTTACGCCCTAGGCGTGGGTAGCGTCGCGCTGATGAACAGCTTCTGGGGGTTCTGGGCGAGTATGGTCCTGATGACCTTCGGGGAACTCACCCTCATCCCAACCGTCAGCAAATACATTGCCGACCTGGCCCCCGCCGATATGCGCGGCCGCTATATGAGCTTTTACTGGTTTGCCTGGGGTATCGCCCGCGGCGCGGCGCCATTGATTGGCGGCTTCCTGAACGACAATATCAGCCCGCGCTCCATCTGGATTGGGGGACTGACCATTGGGCTGGCCAGCACAATCGGGCTATTCATCTTTTCCGCCCGCAAGCGGGACCCGCAACCCGCATAGCGAAATCCCACAGGTTTTTTCTACCTGCGGGATTTTTTATCGTTTGAGCCTCTCTTCCAACAAGATCTTCGTAACCGGCCATTCCCGGTCCAGAATACTGAAATAGACCGAATCGCGAAATGTCCCATCCTGCAAAATATAATGATTGCGCAGCACTCCTTCACGCACCGCACCCAGGCGCTCGATGGCAAGGACGGAACGTTCATTGCGCACATCCGCTTTGAACTGGACACGGATGCATTTCATTTCTTCAAAAGCATATTTCAGCATCAAGTACTTGCACTCAGTATTCACAGCCGTGCGCTGGAACTCCGGGGCGTACCACGTCCCACCGATTTCCAAAGAACGATGCGGCGGGCGCATTTCCAGATAACGCGTCGCCCCGGCAGCGCGCCCGGATGCCAGGTGGATGACGGCAAATGGCAGATCCGTCCCGGCCTGCTGGCGTCTCAACATGTCGCGCACCCAGGCCGTCATGCTCTCTTCGCTGGTCAGGTCGGCGTAACGCATGTATTTCCAAATGCTCTCGTCCCGCCCGGCAAGAGCCAGCGCCGGAATGTGCGCCTCGCTCAGCGGTTCCAGGCGCACAACCTTGCCGGTCAGGGTGACGGGCGTTTTCCACAATTCTTCGGCGTTCATTTCTCCTCCTGCGTCGGCAGGTACGGCATCTGCGGACCAGTGACACCCATAAACTCGGATAATGCCGCTCGCATAGCCGTCCGGTCATCCCAGGGGAACTCGGTCGTTCCAAAGCACATGGATTGTTCGTGCCCCTTACCACAGGCCATGACAATATCCCCAGGCTGCGCCAACCGGACCCCAAACCGGATCGCCTCGCCCCGGTCAGGGACGCGCCAGAAGGTTTTTTCTTCCTCCCCGCCCTTTGCTCGGGTGCCCACGGCCATCTCCTCGAGAATCCCATCCAGCGACTCGGTGCGCGGGTCTTCAGCGGTCAGGATGCTGACATCCGCGAGTTCCGCTGCGACTTGGGCCATCATGCGGCGTTTCTCCTTATCGCGCAGTCCCGCCGAGCCGAAGATGACAATGACTTGCTTGTCAGTCATTTTTCTGACTGTCTCAATGGCTACCCGCAGCGCATTGGGCGTATGGGCAAAATCCACGATGGCGGAAAAAGGTTGCCCCAAACCTATCCTTTCCATGCGACCCGGGATGCCGGTCAATGCGGCGATGCCGCATGCCGCGATTTCGGGGGAAATGCCCAGACCGCGGACGGCAGCCGTCAGCGCGGCCAAGCAGTTCGAGACATTGTACTCCCCCACCAGCGGGCTGGTCACCTGGACGCGGAAGTCCGGGCCAACTGCGTCGAAGTGGATGCCCTGCGGGGAATATTTTACGGAGTCCGCCTGGATGTCTGCAGCCACGTCAAGGCCGTAGCAGACCTGAGGTCCGGGGGCGATGCGGGAAAGGGTTTCGTATGATGAATCGTCGCGGTTTAGCACAGACATGCGGGGGTTGCCCTGTGGCTTGGACAATGTTTTTTCCAGAGATTGGAACAAGCGCGCTTTGGCAGCGCGATAGTTCTCGTAAGAGCCGTGCTGGTCAAGATGTTCATGGGTGATATTGGTGACAACCCCGACATCAAACTCGCAGGCGTCGACACGGTACTGCGCCCAGCCATGCGAGGTGGTTTCGAGCACTACGTGGGTGAGGCCGGCACACACCATGCGAGCAAGGTAGCGTTGCACATCCGGGGCGTCGGGCGTGGTGACGTGGAAGCCGGTGTCGAGGACTTCGTCGCCGATGACGGCATTGACGGTGGAAATCAGCCCAGCTCCGAAACCGGCAGCCAATAGAATCTGGTAGAGCAGGTTGCAGGTGGTGGTTTTACCATCTGTGCCAGTGACGCCAATAACGGTCAACTTGCGGCCCGGATTGCCGTAGAAGGCCGCTGCCAGCCAGGTAAGTGCCTGGCGGGAATTTTCGACCTGTATGTAAGGCACGGACAGGCAGCTCAAGGCTTTATCTCCCACAACCGCTGCCGCGCCGCGTTGGATGGCATCCGGGATGAAATCGTGCCCGTCCGCCGAGCCGCCTTTCATGGCAACAAACAGTTCCCCCGGCTGGACGAGACGGTTATCCATCGCGATACCGGTAATCCGGGTATCGCCAGGTTCGCCCGCCAGAACTTTCAGGGGAAATTGTCCGAAAATGGTGGCCAGAGTCACAGAATTGGCTGGATCGGTGTTCATCTTCATTCTCGCCTTTACTCCCTAGCACCGCCCGTCACATCGTCCCGGTGACCTTCCGGGAAGGCTGGCGTGCAGTGGGTGCAAGTTCTTGCAATTAAAGACGAAGAGGGTTCTGACGCATTATTTTACGCCAAAACCCTCCATCAGTCAGGGGGGAATATTACTTCAACGACTTGCGCAGATCTTCGAGTTGACCCGACACCGAGCCGTCGAGAACTTTGTCGCCTACGCGGATGACCAGCCCGCCCAGAATCTGCGGATCGACGCGGAACTCGACGTTCGTCTTTGCGCCCATCTTGTCCAGCACGTTATTCTTGATGGAGGCCTGTTCCTCTTTGCTTAACGGCAGAGCGGAGGTCACTTCGGCAGAGTCGCCAGTCAGGTCAGTACCTTCCAGCAATACAAGCTTACCGGACTTAACACCCGAGAAGAACTCGTCCAGCAGGGCATGCTGACGCTTGGCGTCCATCGCCTCACCAATGAGTTTCTGCGCCGCAGCTATGGAGAGAGCGGCCACCTGCCCACGCAGGTCGGCCAACATACGATTGCGCTCTTCTTCAACCTCGGTCATGACCGTTTCACGTTCTTTTGCGATCTCTTTTTCAGCCCCAGTTTTCACGTCAACCATGGCTGCATCCGCCCGTTCGGTTGCCTCATTGAGAATATGAGCGGCCTTGGCCTGTGCATCGTTAATAATTTTTGAGGCATCTTGCTCAGCATTCGCGCGCGCCTCAGCCGCGATGCGGGCATCTTCGAGCCCTTGTTCAAGTTTCATGCGTCGCTTCTCTAACATTCCCAGAAGAGGTTTTACGATCCACGCTCTCACGACGACCAGAATAATGGAAAAACTGATGATTTGTACAATTAAATAGCCTAAGTTTAGACCCAGTTGTGCCAAGGGAACCCTCCTTCTATATGCTTCAGCAATCTGCTGAACTAGCCAACGACGAAGAGGATGAGTAGGGCGACGACCAAACAATAAATAGCCACGGCTTCTGCAAAAGCGATGCCGAGGATCATGTTGGTCTGGATGGTACCGGTTGCATCCGGGTTGCGGCCCATCGCCTGGACGGCACCGCTGGTCACAATACCGATGCCTGCACCTGCGCCGATGGCGCCGATCATGGCCAGGCCTGCGCCAATTAACTTTGCTGCAATGATGATATCGCCAGTCACACCATTCATAAGAATTACCTCCGTGTATGGATTCGGGCGGGAATTCCGCCGCTAGGATATGGTTACGCGGGCTGTTCCTCGCCCTAACTTATACATGCGCTTCTTTTTGCTCGCCATGACCCTGCGTGGCTTGCGCCATAAAAGTCATTGTGAGCAAACCAAACACAATCGCCTGGATTGCACCCACCAGGAATTCAAGCAGGTAAAACGCCGAGGGGAAGATGGCAATCGCCCCAAGCAGGGAACCAATAACGAACAACAATACCGAACCGGCGAAGATGTTGCCGAATAGACGGAAGGCAAACGAGAGCACTTTCGAGAATTCGGAAACCAGTTCGAGGATACCGACGCCCCAGTCAATCACGCCGAAGATGGGCTTGCTGAAAAACGTTTTCACATTCCAGAATTTGGTAAAGTATTTTATTCCCTGGGCGCGGATGCCGACCACCTGCACAGCGATCACGGCGATGATGGCCAGCGCCACGGTGAAGTTCAGATCGGTCGAAACGACGCGCACGAAGGGGATCAGTTGGTAGCCATTCGCCGTCACTGCCGGGTTAACCAGGGTGGCAAGACCGAGGGGCAGTTGTTGAATGCCATATCCCGCAGTTTCAGCATGCACGATCATGCCAATGCTGTCAACGCCGGGGATGAGTTCCATCCAGTTCGCAAGCAGGACCAGGATGGTAATCGTGGCAAACCAGGGGAAAATCGTCTTCGCCCATTTTTTGCCGGCTGTGCCCTCGGTCATATTGTAAAGAGCTTCGAGCAAGGCTTCCAATGCACCCGGAATGCCCTTCAAAACCAGGTTCCCCTTTTTTATTGCCCGGTTTAAGAAAAAGGCCAGGAGGATGACAAGCACATCCACGATCAACAATGCAAACAGTGTGTTTGTAAAATAAAATTCGCCAATGACAGGCAAGGTGAACAGTGGATGCTCCATCCAGTGCTCAGCAGGCAGTTGCACAAACGGACGCACCGGGGAAAAATACTTCGTCCCAATGAATCCCAGAATAATCAGCACCAGTACAATCCAACGATTGACACCCCAGCGCCACCATTTTTTCTTGGGAGTGCTTGCCTCAACTGTCTTCTCCACGATGTGGTTCCTCCTCGGTGACATCTTTTTTTATTGCCGGTTGAATACGGGCGGTGGCCGCTCTCACGACGCGGAACGTCAGGAATAGCGTCACCGGTATGCTTACAAGCACCAAAACGATTGTAAAGAGAGGCTTGCTATCCAGGATTTTATCCAGCCATAATCCTGCAAAAAGTGCCGCGAAGATGACAACCAGAGTCAGGCCTGCAACCCAGACCACGGTCATCGTGACCGCAGTTCTAAATTCGTCTTGTCCTTTATTGTTCGACTGGCCCATGGCGGCGGAATTATATCATGAGGCTTTTCATACCGTCTAGAACAAATTGAGCGCGGCATGGTTGGCAAAGCCGAACCAGGGTCCGAACAGCGTGCCAATCAGGAAAACACCAATTACCAGGACGACCAGCGCAATCGCAACGGGTCGGGACACCGGGACCGGGTGCTGGTCCTCGTCCTGATTCTCCATCCGGTATAGATAAATGTATTTTAGAATGTTCAAGTAGTAGTACAGCCCGACGATAGAATTCAGCACACCGATAACTGCCAACCAGATCCAGCCACTTTGAACGGCCGCAGCGAAGACGAAAAACTTGGCAACAAATCCACCAAAAGGCGGCATCCCCGCCAGCGATAGGAAGGCCACCAGCGCGGCCAACCCCAGGCCCGAGTTTCGGCGGCTCAGGCCCACATACGCAGAGAAATCATCAGAATCGGTCACATGACCGACAATTCCAACAATCCCGAAGGCGAGCAGATTCGTCAGGATGTAGGCAATCAAGTAAAAGACCGCGCTAGCAACGCCAAACTGCGAGAACGCTACTACACCGATCATGGCATAGCCAGCGTGCGCAATGGACGAGTATGCCAGCAGGCGTTTGATATTCTTCTGCGCCAGGGCAATCAGGTTGCCTACCGTCATGGTCAGGGTGGCCAGAACGGCCAGGATCATGCTCCAGTCCGTCGAAATGACCGGGAAGACCGCCGTGAGCAAACGCAGGATAACGGCAAAGCCCGCCGCCTTGGAAGCCGTCGAAAGGAAACCGGCCACCGGTGTCGGTGCACCTTCGTACACGTCCGGCGCCCAAAAATGGAATGGGAACAGCGAGACCTTGAAAGCCAGTCCTGCCAGCACCAGGAAGGTGATGCCGACAGCCAGCAGGTCAAAATTGCTGAAGTGGATGCTCAGGTCATACAGGCTGGTCGTCCCGGCAAAACCGTAGATCAGGCTGAAACCGTAGAGCAGCACTGCGGAAGTCAGCGCTCCAAAGAGCATGTATTTGAAGCCTGACTCGGTGGATTTGTCGTCCCTGGTCAGGAAACCGGCCAGGATATAGAGCGGGATGGAGGTGGTCTCGATGGCCAGGTACAACATCACCAGGTCCGCGGACGAGGACATCAGACACATACCGATGGTGGCCGCGAGTAGAAGGAGATAAGCCTCGGCGCGCTGGTTCAACTTGTCCGTGTCCATAAAAAACAACGCCGTCACCGCCGCAGCAAAGACAAAGAACATCTTGAACAGGAAACCCAACCAGTCAAAGCGCACCATTCCGCCGAAAACGAGGCTCGGTTCCGCTGGACGAGCGAAAAACAGACTCAGTGTCAAAGTGACGAGCAACCCGGCCGCGGTAAACATTCCCAGGAACGATCGGTGATTCGCATCTTTTTTTAAGAACGGGTCCAGGATCAGCACCAGGACGGCCAGCGTCAGAAGTATGACTTCAGGGAGAATGGGAAGGAGGGTAGCCACTTATGCACCTCCCAGCAGGGTAAGCACGTGGTGGACTCCAGACTCGACCCACGGAACCATCAGGGCCGGGAACAGGCCGATGCCAACCATCAGCGCCATCAGGAGCACCAGCGCAATTTTGTCCAGCGTCGTGATTGGCGTGATGTGTCCTTCAAACTCCTCAGGCATCTGGCCGAAGAAAACCCGCCGGACAACCAGCAAAACGTACGAAGCGGTTACGACGATCGAGATAGCCGCAATAACCGCAACCACCCACTGCGTTTTCCAGATGCCCATGAAGATGGGGAACTCGGCCACGAAACCGGAGAAACCGGGCATACCCATCGAGACCAGACTGCCAATAATGACGCCAATCCCCACCAGCGGCAGGGGCTTGATCATGCCGCCCAGTTTGGGAATGTCGCGCGTGTGCGCCCGGTCGTAGACCATGCCGACGGCAGCAAAGAAGAGAGCCGTCATCACACCGTGTGAGAACATCTGCACGCCTGCCCCGATAAGACCTTCAGGTTTCAGGGTGGCAAAGCCCATCATCACCAGTCCCATGTGCGAAACCGACGAGAAGCCGATAACATATTTAAAATCGGTCTGCACGCTGGCAATGAATGCGCCATAGACGATGTTGACCAGCGCCAGCCCCATGATCAGCGGCGACCAGAACTTCGCGCCCTCTGGCAGGAGCATAATGCCCACCCGCAGGGCGGCGAACGCGCCCAGCTTCATCAGCACGCCCGCATGGAACATGGAAACAGCTGTCGGAGCAGCCACATGGCCGTCCGGCGACCAGTTATGGAACGGGAAGATGCCGCCCAGGATGGCGAAGCCCAGAAAGACCGGAAGGAACCAGATTTTTTGGAAATCTGGGGTGAACTTCACTGTCTCCAGCACAAGCATATCGAAGGTGTGTGCACCGCTCGTCCAGAACATGACCAGCGCACCGACCAGGGAGATCACCGAGCCGATGAACAGGTATAGGGTCAGTTTCATCGCCGCATATTCACGGGTCTTGATCCAGCCCCAGATGACGATGAGCAGGAACATGGGAAAGACAGCGATCTCGTAGAAGAAAAACAACATGAACAGGTCAAGCGATGCAAACACGCCAAACACGCCCGTAGCCAGGATGAACAGGAAGGCAAAGAATTCGCGCGGGCGGTCGTCAATACCCCAGGAGATCATCACACCCGTGACCATCACGATCCCGGTCAGCAGCACCAGAGGGGCGCTCAGCCCGTCAACGCCGAAGTGCAGGCTGATACCCAGCATCGGCATCCAGTTGTATTTCTCGATGAACTGGTAGCCCGCCGCGGCTTTGTCGTAAGCAAAATACACCCAGATGGACAGCGCCAGTGCCAACAGCGCGGCGGTCAGCGCCGTTACGCGGATGGCTTTTTTCTGCTCTGGCTTCATTGTCAGGAGCACGAGTGCCGCAACCATCGGGATAAAAACAATAACACTCAGAAACGGAAATTGCATGGCTACCTCTTAGTGGAACAACATCATCATGGCTTTGTTGATGACATCCAAAATCCAGGCCGGGGTTATCCCGATCACGAGGATAAGCACCATCAATGGAGCCATCACGATGATTTCCCGCAGGTTGATTTCGGTCAGTTTATGGTCGCCGTGAGCCCAGTGTTCGTTCAAGGGTCCGTGCAGGACGGCCTTAATTCCCTTCAATATATACGCGCCCGTGAAGAGCAGACCGACCATCGCAACCGCCGTATAGAGCGTCAAGACCGGCCAGGAGCCTCGCACCACCAGAAACTCGGAGACGAACCCGTTCAGTCCGGGAAGGCCCAGCGAGGCCATACTGGTAAAGATCAGGATACCGCCATAGATCGGCACCAGCGGGAACAGGCCGCCGAAATCGTCCAGGTTACGGGTGTGGGTGCGCTCGTAGAGCACACCGACCAGGAAGAACATGCCTGCCGCCGAGAGACCGTGGTTGAACATCTGGAGAACCGCGCCGTCCAGCGCAATCGTCGCGTTGAGCGTGCCAGCCGCTTTGGCTGCCGCGGCGATCCCGAGCACCACAAACCCCATATGGTTAACCGACGAATAGGCCACCAACCGCTTGAAGTCTTTCTGACCGAACGCTGCTAATGCTCCGAAGACAATTGCCATTACCGCCAGGAAGGCCAGCCACCCTGCATATCTCGCCGATTCCACTGGATATAATGGCAGGACCAGCCGCAAGAAGCCGTACGCGCCCAGTTTCAGCAGCACACCCGCCAGGATCATCGAACCGGCGGTCGGGGCTTCGGTGTGGGCATCCGGCAGCCAGGTATGGAACGGCCAGACCGGAACCTTGATGGCAAATGCAATGACAAATGCCCAGAAAGCGATTGTTTTAACGGTCGAAACGGTAAGAACCCGATTAAAGAAGTGCAGCATCGCACCATTGGGATCCAAAGCCGCCCAATTGGTATAGAGGGTTTGCAAATCGTAAGTATTGAATAACACACCCAGTAACTGGATGGCCAGCAGGAGCCCCAGCGAACCGGCCATGGTGTAGATGATAAACTTTAGCGAAGCATAGTTGCGTGACTGGACCTTGATCCCCTTCCAGATTTCGCGTTCGCCCTTCTCGGAGCCCCACTGGTTAATCAGGAAGTACATCGGCACCAGGCCGATTTCCCAGAAGACGAAGAAAATCAGCAGGTCGAGTGCCATGAAGACACCCAGCATGCCAGTCTCCAGGAAGAGGAAAAGCATGAAGTATGCCTTGATGCGGTCGGTTATGTTGAAGGACGCCAGAAGGGCAAGCGGTGTCAGGAGCGTCGTCAACAGCACCATGGTCAGGGAAAGCCCGTCCACACCTAAGTGGAATGTTGAGTGGAGCGCTGCGTACCAGGTATATTGTTCCTGGAACTGGAAGCCGGGCTGCTCTGATTTGAACTGCATCCACAAGATAACCGTCAAGGCAAAAGGCACCAGGCTGGCACCGAAGGCCGTCCAGCGAATGGCTTTCAGGTTATCCTTGGGCAGGCATAACACAACCAGTGCCGCCAGGACGGGGAAGAACAGGATGAGGGTCAAGAGATGACTGCTAAGGAATTCCATCATTTACTCCGCTTACTCGTGCAGTAACGGCTTTAGCCGTTATGAGCGACTGAAGTCGCTACTACATTCCTCCAATCAGGAAGTAGTACATCACGGCGAAGAGCACCAGCACCACCATCGAGACCACCATGTAATACTGGATGCGTCCGGCCTGGATTTTGCGCAAACCGGAGCCGGAGGCTTTCACTAGGTTGCCTGTCCCATCGCCGAGAAACTCATTGATAATCGGCTTGTCGAAATAGTTACGGAAGACGTGGCCCAGGAAGAGCGAGAATCGCGCCACGCTGTGCAGGAGGCCGTCAATCACGGTCTGGTCCATGTACAGGGAGGTGAACTTTTCGGCAATCCAGGACGCCGGTTTGACGAACACGAAATTGTAAATTTCATCGAAATACCATTTGTTCTTCAAAACCGGGATCTGCAGGAAATCTTGCTTCGGGGACTTTACCTTGTGATATACCAGCCAGCCAAAGAATAAGCCGCCCAGGGCAACGCACAGTGACGTTATCAGCGGGACCCAACTGAATTCGACTGCTTTTGGAAGCTCGGCCAGCGTCCCACCCACGAACTCGTGGAACCAGTTCGGGATCAGACCACCCAGACCCGGGAAATGCTCCGGGATTCCGACCCAACCATATCCCACTGCGAAGATTGCCAGCACGATCAGCGGGACGGTCATCGTCCAGGGTGTCTCGCTGGCATGTTCAGCAGCCTTGGTGCGGGGTTCACCGAAGAAGGTCAGGGTGATCTGGCGCATGGTGTAGAAAGCCGTCAGGAAGGCTGCCATCGCCAGAACGACAAAGACCACCAGGTGTCCGTTGCCAAAGGCTTCAGCAAAGATTTCATCCTTGGACCAGAAGCCGGCCGTCAGCACCGGAAACCCGGACAACGCAAAGCCGCCAATCAGGAAAGTCCAGAAAGTAATCGGCATCTTCTTACGCAGACCACCCATGTTGAACATATCCTGCGGGTCCACATGGTCGTCAGTATGCAGAACCCAGTGTTCCATGCCGTGAATGACCGAACCGGAGCCGAGGAAGAGCAGCGCCTTGAAAAAGGCGTGCGTGACCAGGTGGAATGCCGCCGCTACGTACGCACCAATTCCCAGCGCGGCAATCATGAAGCCCAGTTGCGAGATGGTGGAGTAAGCCAGCACTCTCTTGATATCGTTTTGTGCCACGGCAATCGTCGCCGCGAAGAGCGCCGTAAATGCCCCGATAAAGGCGATAACACTCATGGTCGTATTGAGCGGCATGCCTTCGGTCCAGCCGGCGGAGATGAGCGGGAACATGCGGATGACCATGTAAACGCCCGCTGAGACCATCGTCGCCGCATGGATCATGGCGCTGACCGGGGTTGGGCCTTCCATGGCGTCTGGCAGCCAGACGTGCAGCGGCCACTGCGCGGATTTGCCGACCGTCCCGATGAACAGCAGCAGCCCGATGATGCCCGCCGCTGAAAGGCCGAAGAAGGCCGGTGTGGAAGCCAGCGCCTGCAACATTTCCGGTTTGAAGATCTCGCTGAAAGAGAGCGAACCGGTGAAAGAATAAACGAAGGCAATGCCCAGCAGCATGAACACGTCACCGATGCGGGTGGTCATGAAAGCCTTGACCGCCGCATCGCGGGCAGACGGTTTACCGAACCAAAAGCCGATCAGCAGGTACGAGCACAGGCCCATGATCTCCCAGCCGACAAACAAGGTCAGGAGGTTATCGGAAACCACCAGCGTGTACATGCCGAAGGCGAACAGACTGATGAAGGCGAAGAAACGCGAATACATCGGCTCGATGGACGGGACGGTGTGCTTATGGCCATGTTCGGTTATTGTCGTGCCGTGCGGCGGAAGACCGGCCACATCGTGGTCGCCTTTCGGCTGACCGAAGTTGTGGTACCCGATGCTGTAGACGAAAATCGCCAGAACGGTCCAGGCCACGAAGAAGACCACCGCGGCCGAGAGCGGGTCAATTTGCACGCCTACCTTGAGCCAGGTCGAGCCGGTCGGGAGCCAGTTGATGGAAGATCCGAAAACATGCTTGCCAAACTCTTCCACGCCCAGGGCGCGGATAAAAATGATCATGCTCCCCAGCCAGGACAACCCAGCCGCGCCGACGGCGATGCCGTGGCTCAATGCTTTGCGCTTGTTCGTGAACAGGAGTATCACGAAGAACGCCAGAAGCGGAGGGAGAGGAAGTAACCAGATAAGAGTCGTCATGAAGCCTCCAGGGCACAAAAACAAAAAACGAAAAACAAAACGGGCTTTTTGTTTTTTGCCTTTTGCATTTCTTTCACCACTTCATCAGGTCAATTTCATCAGCCACCACCGTCTTGCGGCGGCGGTAGACCGAGATAATCAGCGCCAGGCCCACGGCAACTTCCGCAGCGGCCACAGCAAAAACGATTACCGCAAAGACCTGTCCAGCCATATTCACCGGGTCCAGGTAACGCCAGAAGGCCACCAGGTTGATATTGACGGCATTCAGCATCAGTTCCACGCCGAGCAGGATGGCAATCGCATTCTTGCGCGAAAGCACGCCGAACAGGCCGATGGAGAATAGCGCCGCGGCCAAAATCAGGTACCAGGAAAGCGGGATACTCATCTCGGCCTCCTACTCTTTATTACCCGATGCGACGTAGACCGCGCCGACCAGCGCCGCCAACAGCAAGATCGATGCCACCTCGAAGGGTAGGACGAAGGCGTCCGGGGATACCAGAGCGGTCCCCAGGTTCCGGAGCGTATCCACACCTTCAGGCATGGCCGCAGCAGTCCGACCGAAGGCCGGCTGACCAATAATCAGGAATATCAACCCGGCCAGGATCAGCAGGCCGAGCAGGGCGGGGAGCCACCAGTTCGAGCGCGTTTGCGCACCCTTATCCAGCATCTCCCTGCGGGTCAGCATGACGGCGAAAATGAACAGGATGGCAATCGCACCGATGTACACCACCACCTGGACAACCGCCAGGAAACCAGCTTGCAGGATGACGTACAGGATCGCCACGCCGAAGAGAGCCGCCACCAGCCACAGTGCCGCGTGAATTAGTTTGCGGGTTGTCACTACCATCAACGCCGATACGATAATCAGCGCTGCGCACAGAAGAAAGATGATTTGATCAGCAGTCATGCAGCCTGCTCCTGATTTTGTGCACTCTGCGGGGAGAGTTTCGCTTCCGCTTTGCGCTGTTTGCGTCCATAAGCACGCAGGATTTCAACCGTGATAAAGCCGATCACGATGTTCGAGAAAAACATTCCCAGCACATAACCCCAGTTCGGCAGCCCGGCCAGAACTTTGCTCAGGACGGCCGTATTGACCAGCACCACCAGCGCCAGAGGTGTCAGGAATTTCCAGTTGAAGGCCAGCATATGGTCAATGCGGATGCGCGGCATCGAGTATTTGATCCACATGATCACCCAGTAACCGAACATGGCTTTGGCCAGAAAAACCACTGCCTGGACAAATGGATTATTCAGCCAGGAGAAGAAGCCGATCTTTTCCAGCCCAAAGAAGCCGCCGTACCCGCCGAAGAACAAGACCGCCATAAAACCGCCGAAGGTGAAGGCATGCAGCAACTCGCCGGCGTAAAACAAGCCGAACTTCATGCCGGAATATTCGATGTGGAACCCAGCCACGATCTCGGACTCGGCCTCGTTCAGATCGAAGGGCGAACGCCCAAGTTCGGCAATCGCGCTGATGAGAAAGATGATGAGCGCCAGCGGCGAAAGGATGGCAAACCATATCCCGCTCTGCGCCTGAGTTATCTTCTGCACACTCATCGAATCAGCCAGGATGGTCGGGATGAGCAGCACCACAACCATCGGGATTTCGTACGAGATCATATTGGCCACCATGCGGAAGGCGCCCAGCAGTGCATACTTGTTGTTGGAGGCCCAGCCACCCACAATGATTGACAGCGTCCCCAGCGCACCGGCGGCCACCAGATACAGCACAGCCACATTCAGGTCCACGCCAAAAATCTTCGACGAGAGGGGCAGGATGGCCCACAGGATAATAACCGAAGCGATCGCCAGAACCGGCCCCAGGTTAAAGAGCAGTTTGTCCGCTCCAGCCGGAGTGATGTCTTCCTTGATAATGAGTTTGATGATATCGGCGAAGGGCTGGATCAGGCCAAACGGTCCGATGCGGTTCGGGCCAATGCGGTCCTGGAAGCGGGCCACCACTTTCCGTTCCACCCACACCAGGAGGATGTCGAGCACCATGGCAAAGACAATCAGCACAGTAATGCCGATAAAATAAATAATCACTGTCGTCAGGCCGTTTGACAGGCCCCAGCCGGTCAGCAGGTCGCGCATCCAACCGGCGATAAAGTTGATCGGGTCATTCAAAAACATCATTGAACGCTCCTTACGCACAAAGAAAAGGCTGATAGGAGATTCCTGTCAGCCTTTAACATTTTGTCCTGGTTGGCTACGCCCATTCCAGCATCCCCTTGCGCCAGGCATATACCAGTCCGGCGACAAGGATGCCAATAAAGAGCACGCCCTCCAGAACCACGAAGAGCGGCAGTTGTTTTAAAGAAAGCGCCCAGGGGAACAAGAAGACCGTCTCCACATCGAATACCAGGAAGACCAGCGCGAAAATATAATACTGGGCTTTGAACTGCACCCACGAGTCCCCCACCGTTTCGATACCGCATTCATAAGTGCTTTGCTTGATGGGATTTGGTTTGCGCGGCGCCACCAGTCGGGAAAAGACCAGGGGCACTATTGGGACGATAATACCAATCACAAGAAAGATACCGATGTAAAGCCATTCATTCTGCATAGGAGCTCCGCCTACGGATGAGATGTTTGACAGATTTTTGACCTGCGAATTTTACCATAAAGGAAACCCTTCACGAACGATTCGGTTTCATGGATTTCGTAATCTTTTCATCGTGATTACTGATGTAAAGCGCCATCCTGGAATTTTGAGTAATAAATATCGATTTTTTTGTAGAAACGACGAGGACAAAACGCTAGAGTGTCTGATAGGCCGATAGTCTGATAGACTTATAGATTATCAGGGCGGACAAGTTCTATTTAGCCTGTATATCCATGCGTGCGACCTGGAGGATCCCTGCGGGTACAATGTGCCCAGAAAGAACACCAGGAAGGGGGACGGGGAAGAGGAGCCGACCTGATGTCATTCGTTTGTTTCGAGGATCAATCGAATAACAAACGAATACACCAACCACCCGCGATCTCTTCGGGGGCTTCTTCATTATTAATTCAGCCAGCAGCGTCGATGCTGGGGGCCGGAATCGTTTTTATGCAAAACAAACGAATACCCGAGCACCGGGATGGGGGAACAGAAAACGGGAGACGGAGCAGGGAGGCAGGGAATTGTTTCTGAGGAACGAGTGAGGAACAATTACCCTTCACCCAGCGGGTAGACAGGTGCCCGCTCTACCAAAGGTGGATACCATCGGAAACTAAATTTTAAGGTACAGAATTAATAGCGGCAAGGATTTAACGAATCTGCGCCGCAGACTACCCCTCGGGTACGATGTCCCCTTGCGGGGATGATATCATGTCTGCGGCATGGCGCTGTGCAGCTGGACGCTGCCAGCGCGCATCCCTTACCGCACAGTGATTGTAAAACATTTGTTCTATTTTGTCAAATATTATCGTGGAAATTTATTTCCCCCTGCGGGGAGAATTAATGTAGAATAATGGGAGTGGTGAAGGGAAGAGTATAATTGCCTTGCGAGGTGAAATATGACAATCGCTGAGATTCTTAATTCTGTCAAATTTGTAGTCGGACCTGATGGACATCAATCCGCCGTTGTAGTGGATTTGGATGTCTGGGAACAAATCATCATGCTTCTTGAAGACTCAGAAGATGCAGAAGAAATGAAACAAGCGTGTGCCGTGAAAGAAGAGACGATCTCCTGGAAAATTTGATCTTTCCCGCTTGCCCGCCCGACGGTGAACTATCGGGCTACATAATACAAAGTGCGCTGAAGCGGACTAAGCCCGCAGGGCTTCGTAAAATTAGCCGTGGATTTCAATCCACGGCGGAGGGCAACCATGAAAGTCTTCCTCAGTTCCACCTACCTTGACTTGATCGACCACTACAAAGCCTATTGTAAAGAAATTAAATATAATGACGGATACGACTTCTCCATAATTTTTTTAGTCTTTATAAGCCTATTGCAGTCTCTTAATAATTATGAAACGAATAAATAAGCCGAAACCTCTATTAGCCAAGCTTGAAAACAGGGGTTGATTCTCAATAGTAAGCTAATGCTACATATCGGAGTCCCATGCCCACCTACCCACCTGAACCCTTCCGTATCAAAGTAACCGAATCAATTCGCCTGATTCCACCCGCCGAAAGAGAAAAGGCACTCAAAGAAGCAGGTTACAACCTGTTCTCCATGAAAGCCGAAGACATCTTCATTGACCTACTGACCGACTCAGGCACAGGCGCCATGAGTCAGGAGCAGTGGGCCGCCATCATGCGCGGCGACGAATCGTACGCCGGAGCGCGCTCCTTCTATCGTTTGAAAGCTGCGGTGGAAGATATTTTCGGTTTCAAGTACTTCGTCCCGGCGCATCAGGGACGCGCCGCCGAGAACATCCTGGCCGCCTGCCTCGTCAAGCCTGGGCAATACGTTCCAAGCAACATGCACTTCGACACCACCGACGCCAACATCCGCGCCCGCGGCGGTCGCCCGACCAACCTGGTCATTGACGAGGCTTTCGACCCCGCCAACCCGCATCCGTTCAAGGGCAATATAGATATCGCCAAACTCAAGGCCTTCATCGAAAAGGTCGGCGCGGCGAATATCCCCTTCGGAATGGTGACCGTTACAAACAACGCGGGAGGCGGTCAGCCCGTCTCGATGGAGAATCTTAAAGCAATTGCGGACGTCTACCACTCATACAAGATCCCGTTCTTCATCGACGCGGCGCGCTACGCCGAAAACTCCTTCTTCATCAAGGAGCGTGAACCTGGCTACGCGCACAAGTCCGTTAAAGAGATCGCGCGTGAGATGTTCTCCCTCGCCGACGGCATGACCATGTCTGCCAAGAAGGACGCCATTGTCAACATCGGCGGCCTGTTGTGCACGAACGACGAGAAGCTTTTTGAGAACGTTAAGAACGAACTGATCCTGCGCGAGGGCTTCCCCACCTACGGCGGTCTCGCAGGCCGCGACCTCGACGCGATGGCGGTTGGCTTGTACGAGGGTCTCGACGAAGCCTATCTCGCCTATCGTCTCGGTCAAACCGCCTATCTCGCCGCGCGGATCAACGACGCGGGCATCCCCACCATCCAACCCGCGGGCGGGCACGCCGTATATCTCGACGCCGCGGCTGTCCTGCCGCACATCCCGCAAAGCGAATTCCCTGGTCAGGCATTGTGCGTCGAACTCTATCGCGAAGGCGCCATCCGCGGCGTGGAGATTGGCTCGGTTATGTTCGCACACATGGATGCGGATACAGGCCAAATGGTATATCCCAAACTGGAACTCCTGCGCCTTGCCATCCCACGCCGCACTTACACCCAGAGCCACATGGACTACGTGTCCGATACGCTGGCACGCATCAAAAAGCGATCCGCCTCCATCCGCGGCTATAAATTCACGTACGCGCCGGAGTTGCTCCGTCACTTCACTGCTCGTTTCGAACCCTTGTAATATCCGTCATTGATAGCGCAGGTCGAATAGCCACGAAGTGGCGTATTGAGACCAAGCGAAGCAATCACCATCATCATGTTGTAGATTGCTTCGGGCTGTCGCCCTCGCAATGACAGAAGGAATCCTATGATCCCCAACCAATGGTACGCTATTCTGGAATCCAGCTAAATCAAAAAAGGCAAAATCGTCGGCGTGACGCGTATGGGCGAGAAAATGGTCGCCTGGCGCAACACCAAAGGCGAACTCTCTTTGATGGCGGACAAATGTCCTCACCGGGGTGTGGCACTTAGCGCCGGCAAGTTGACCGGTGACTGCATCCAGTGTCCCTTCCACGGCTTCGAGTACGATACCACCGGGACCTGTAAACTGGTCCCGGCCAACGGCAAAAACACCGAACCGCCCAAAGCCTTACACGTGCGCAGTTACCCGGTTCGAGAAGAGCACGGCTTTGTCTACATCTGGTGGGGCGAGCCGCGTGACGAATATCCGCCGGCCCCGTGGTTCGAGTCCATCCCCGACACGATGGTTTTTGCCACGCTGAAAGACCACTGGGCCAACCATTATTCGCGCGCCATTGAGAACCAGTTGGATGTGGTGCACCTGCCCTTTATTCACCACAACACCATCGGGCGCGGCAACCGCACGCTGGTCAACGGGCCAATTGCGACAGAAGAAAGCCACTGGCTGGGCGACCATCTGCTCAACCTGTGGGTCTACAACGAACTGGACGAGGGCCAGAAGCCGAAGAAACCATCCGAGATGCCCAGGCCGGATCGCCGCCCGTTCCTACAATTCCGCTATGGGAACATCTGGCAGAACTGGATTGCCGACGGCCTCCGCATCGTGGTGGCCTTTGCCCCGATTGACAACGAGAATACGCTGATGTACCTGCGTTACTACCATACCGTGCGCGTTCCGGTTCTCCGTCAGCTCATGGGCTGGATTGGGAGCTTGAGCAATTTAGTCATCGAGCGTCAGGATCGTCGCGTGGTCATCACCCAGCAGCCTCACCGTCCCGACCTGGACATAGGCGAAATCCTGATCCAGGGTGACAGTCCAATCGTGTTGTATCGCAAAATTAGAAGAGCATTGATCGAAGGGAAAAAGGATTAACCATCTTGCTTGGGGCGGTTCAACAGAACCGCCTTTTTTTGAAATGGGGACTGACTTTGTCCAAGAGTGATAAAAGGGATAAAATAGGTTGATAACCGATACGTTAACAGATAAGGATCTTGTTATGTCTGCCAAATCGAAAGTTTCTGTAGTACGCACTCAACCCGAAACTATCTTGCAAGATTATCAGCGTCTCTTCGACCTTGCGGGTGGTAAAAAAGCACTCCGCCCGGATGTCACGACGATACTCAAAGACAATATCTCCTGGCATTACCCAATGCCTGCAGCGAATACGACTCCCTGGCAGTTGGAAGGCACCATCCTGGCTTTGCGCCAGGCCGGGTTCGAGGACCTGGTCTGTGTGCAAAATCAGACAGTGCTCACCAATGCTTTCAAAGGCGAGGATTTAAACGGCTATCTGCCTATCTTCAAACACTACCATGTGCCTGCCCTGTATAATTTTCGAACAGAAGAAATGAAATGGGTACCCTACCAGCCCAAGGCAAAAATGCTCGCCCTGGATCACATTTACCCGGAGGGTATCCTTATTCCGGATTACTTCATCGGGAAAAACATCGTCCACCTGCCTACTGTCAAGACGCACATGTACACCACCACGACCGGGGCAATGAAAAATGCCTTCGGCGGATTGCTCAGTAAATACCGGCATTACACCCACACCTGGATCCACGAGACCCTGGTGGACCTGTTAGCCATCCAGAAGGAAATCCATCCTGGGCTGTTCGCGATTATGGATGGCACAACCGCCGGGAACGGCGAGGGGCCGCGCCTCATGACCCCGGAGGTGAAGAATATCCTCCTGGCCTCCGAGGATCAGGTGGCAATTGACGCCGTGGCAGCCAAATTGATGGGCTTTGATCCGCTGTCCATCAAATACATCCGCCTGGCCCACGAACAGGGATTAGGGATAGGGGATGTCAGTCAAATAGAATTGGTCGGTGACGATGTTTCCGGTGAAAGTTGGAATTTCAAGATCGGAAAGAACTCCCATACTTTCCTTGCATGGCTGGCCTGGTATGGACCGACCAAATTCCTGCAAAAACTCATCTTCAGGACTCCGCTGGTGTTCCTGCCGATTGCCATCTCCGAGGCCGAACAAGATTATTTCTACTGGCCGTTCAAATACAAACGGGTCGCCCGGGAATGGCGGGAAAACTCTACCTGGGGGAAATTGTTCCAAGAGTATCAACACCGAGGCTATTTGCAGGGTTAGCGACTGCTACCATTTCCAAACAAAAAACGCAGGAACCTTGCGTTTTTTGTTTGCTTTGGGAGTAAAAAACCTTTTCCCGTTTTTTGTTTTTTCAGGCTTCCTGCTCTGCTTTCCGCATCGTCTGGAAGGCGGTAATCGCCACCTCCAGCATCATCTCGTCCGGTTCGCGCGTGGTCAGGTGTTGCAGCGCCAGGTTGGGCTTGACAATAAGGCGCACGAACGGCAAGTTGAGATGGTTGGCTGTCCAGCGCAGGTACTCGTAAGCGACACCAGCCAGGAACGGGATCATCACCACCCGGCTGATAAGCCGCCAGGCAAACGGTAACGGGCCAAGGATGGTAAAGAAAAACAGCGAGAGCACCATCAGAGTCAACAGGAAAGCAGTGCCGCAGCGCGGGTGCTCGACCGAGTACTTTGCAACGGCAGCCGGTGTCAGGTCCGCGCCCGCTTCGTAGGCGTTGATGGTCTTGTGTTCGGCGCCGTGATAAGCAAAGACGCGCGCGATGTCAGGCGCGAAGCCGATTCCCCACATATATCCAAGCAATAAGAGCAAACGGATAATGCCTTCCAGAAGGTTGCTCCACCAGGCGTTCCAGTGCAGAAAATGCTCGGACAACCAGCCAACTCCCGCCGGAGCCAGGAAGAAGATGCCGATGGCAACCAGGAAGGTCAGGCCGAGGGTCAGGTAGAGTACCGGACCTTCCAGTTTTTCGTCTTCGCCGGTTTGCAGATTGGCAGAATCGGTCAGGGCGCGCATTCCCAAGCCGAGCGAATCCCACAACAGGATCAACCCGCGCAGGAACGGGATTTTTGCTACACGGGATTTATAAATGCCGCCCAGCAGCTCAACTTTGGTGGCAATGCTGCCATCCGGGGCACGCATTGCAACGGCACAGGTTTTACGCCCCCGCATCATCACGCCTTCAATGACCGCTTGTCCGCCATAGGAAACAAATTTATCGTTCATACCGATAATCTCCAAATAATCCGGCGGGGGTCTAGGATCCCTGCCGGTCGTATAAGACTAGGGTTTCAAATTCAAGAAGAAATGGATGACCGCCTCGATACCCCGGTACCAGGTAGGCAGGTGCATTTTTTCGTTAGGCGCATGGATGTTGTCATCCGGCAAACCGAAACCGCAGACAACCGACTCGATGCCCAGTAGATTCTGCATATCCCTTACCACCGGGATGGAACCACCCTCGCGCCGGAAGTACGGGTGCATTCCCCACACTGTCTCCAGAGCCTTGCCCATTGCCCGGACGCCGATGTTGTTCCGGTCAGAGATGGAGGCCGAACCGCCTGCCATAACGGTCAATTCCCAGCGGATATCCTTGGGGGCATGTTCTTCCAGATAGCGGATCAACTGCTGGTGGACTTCCTTTGGATTCTGATCAGGAACCAGGCGCATGGATATTTTCGCCATCGCCCAGGCAGGGATGATTGTCTTGGACCCTTCACCGGTGAATCCGGAAAGCATTCCATTAATATCCAACGTAGGGCGCGCCCCGGTACGCTCGTTGACAGTGAAACCAGCCTCACCATACAACGCCGGTGCGCCAGTCACTTCGAGGAAGTGTTTATCATCAATCGGGAGACGCGCCAACTCATCGCGTTCTTCCTTGTTCAATTTTTGAACTTTGTTATAAAAACCAGGCAAAGTGATGCGCCCCTTGGCGTCGTGCATCCCGGCAACCAATTCGGCCAGGGCAATGGCCGGGTTATGGACAACGCCGCCATAACTACCGGAGTGCAGGTCTTGCGCCGGGCCATAAACCCGCAGTTCAAAATAAGCCAGACCGCGCAAAGCATAAGTGAGGGTCGGGTACTCTTTTCCGATCATGCCCGAATCCGGATTCATTGCAAAATCGCAGGTCAGCAAATCCTTGTGCTCGGCAATGAAAGTCCCCAGGTTGGGCGAACCGATTTCCTCTTCGCCCTCAAACAACCATTTGACATTCACCGGCAGTCCGCCAGTCTTGACCAGCGATTCAACAGCTTTAAGCATAACCACAATCTGTCCCTTCATGTCCGAGGCGCCACGGGCGTAAATTTCTTCGCCACGCACTACCGGATCAAAGGGACCAGTCTTCCACAGGTTAAGTGGGTCGGCTGGCTGAACATCATAATGCCCATAAATAAGTACCGTCAGCGCATCTGCTGCACCCAGCCATTCTCCATAAACAATCGGGTGTTTGGCGGTCGGGAAAATTTGTACTTTCTGCATTCCGAGGCCACGTAATTGCGCCGCCATCCACTCCGCGGCATTACGGATATCTGCGCTATGCGCCGGGTCAGTCGAAACTGACGGGATCGTCAGGATTTCCTTGAAGACGTTCAGGAATTTTTCTTTATTCTTGCGGGCATATTGAAGGGCGGTCTCACGCTGATCTGCCATCGAATACTCCTGGTAACATGATTTCTGTGGCCAGAAAGCCGGGGGAAGGTTCCTGGACGTTTAAATCTTTACGGTAAAACCGTCGGTTGCACGGTTTGTTCGAGAGCTCGGCGGGTGACTAGGTACCAGGATGCAATCCCATTGAAGCGGTCGGCAGGCTCAAAGAGCGGCATAGCCTGCACGCCTTGCACACGCTGGTCCACGCCATACGTATAGATCGGATAATACAGCAGCAATGCCGGAAGTTCGCGGGCGAAAATAACTTGGAAATTGCGGTACAGGCGGACACGGATATTCGGATCGGCTACCACGCGCGCTTGTTCCAAGTATTCGCTGGCGGTGCGATTGTCCCACTGAGCATAATTCTGTCCACCGGTTATCTCTGCCTGGTGCCAGAACGGATACGGGTCCGGGTCGTATGAACGGCTCAAGTCCAGGTCCACCAGCGCGGCCTGATAAGTGTGCGGCGTCAAGTAGTCGTTGAACAGAGATTCGTACGAAACCGCCTGGAGTTTCACTTCCACGCCAATCGCCGCCCAGTTTTGCTGGATGGTCTGCGCCAGTTGCGCGTGAATGGTATCGTCTGGATAGACCATCGTAAAGGAGAGGGAGACGTTGTCTTTGGCGCGTACCGTCCCGTCCGGCGGGAGCAGGTACCCGGCAGCTTTAAGTTCATTAATCGCCGTATCAGGGTCAAAACCGATGTGTTCAACGCCGTCATAATAAGCCCAGGTAAGAGGCAGTATAGGACTATCCGCCACTACCGCCTGTCCTTGGAGTAAATAATCCACCATCCACTGGCGGTTAAGGCCGGTCATTAAAGCACGCCGGATTTTTTTATCCTGGAAAAACGGGACATCATTATTGCCCAGGTTAAATATCACCATGCTCAAGCGCGGCATCCGGCTGGAATAGCAGGACAGGTTGGGGTCAGAACATGTCGCCGCAAGATTGTTCGGCGGTATCTGGCTGATGCTAAGCACTTCTCCCTGGCTGTAGGCCGCCAGCGCCGTATCCCCACTCGGGTAATAACGGAAAACAATCTGTTTCACAAACGGGACCTGGCCGTAGTAGTTCTCCGAGACGGTCAGAACCACGCCGGTAATTTGTCCGCTTTCAACGGTAAGATGATCAAACATAAACGGTCCACTACCGACCGGGGCCAGGTTGAACTCAGTATTGGACAGTTGGTCCGCAGAAACAGTTTCGAGCAGGTGCTGGGGCAAAACACCAAAGGTAAGATAATCGAGAAATGGAACAAACGGTTCTGGTAGAGTGAATTTGATATTTTTGTCGTCAAGGCGGGTGATCTCCACCTGGTCCCACATGGAGCGCACATCCGCTGGATAAGCCGAATATTCACTGCGCAGCAGGCTGATGGTAAAAAGCACATCATCACTGGTGATGGGAGTGCCGTCCTGCCAGACCGCGTTGGAGCGCAAAGTGACATTATAGATTGTCCCATCAGCAGAAACGCCCCACGACTCAGCCAAATCCGGCTGCGGGACCCCACCCGAATCGAACTTGATCAGGCTGCTGAAGAGCAGCCGATCTATCTCTCGGTCAGCAGGGTTGTTCAGGTCGAGTAGCGGGTTCAGTCGTCCGAACGAGCCGACCAGGGCTTCCGTATAAATTCCCCCGCTGGCTGGTTCAGGCAGGATCGTGTTCAGGGACGGCTGCTGGGTCAATAAAAGAACCGCCACCACGATCAGTGTCAGCACAACCACCAGGATTTGCCAGCGCAGTTTTTTCATTTTTTGAAATAAAGAAAGGCCGCTCGCAGGAGCAAAAAGCAATCCAGCGATGGCCTTTCTCCTCACCAGAGAATATTAACGGGCAGAGAGAATCACAGAGGTGATAGCCAGGATGAAAAAAAGTACACTGAAAATGATCGTCACCCAGAAGAGGGTTTTCTCGATACCACGCCGGGCGGTGAAGACGCCCCCGGCATCCGACCCGGTCAGACCGCCCAGACCAGCGCCCTTGCTTTGCAGAACAATACTGATAACCAAGGCAATTGATGTTAAAATCAAAGAACCATCTAGAAAGTTTTGCATTTATAAGCCTCCAGAGTTTTTAGCCGTCAAATTATACCTGTTATTCAGGTAAACCGTCAAACAAGAATCCTGGAGTCTTTGGGAATTTCCGTAACAGAGAGAAAGAAATAGGGGGTGTTGGGCGGGCGAAGCCCGCCCAACACCCACTATTTACTCCATCACCACGGTGATTTCCAGAGAACCAAATCCTGTTGACAAGATCCGCAGAAAGGGACTTTCATGCACGAACTGACCATCAACTTGCATATGCACACCACCTACTCCGACGGTTCCGGCACTCACGCGGACCTGGGGCGTGCGGCCCTTAAAACCGGCGTAGATGTACTCCTCGTCACCGACCACAACATCCTGGTACAGGGGGCGAACGAATACTATCGAGATGGTAAAAAACGAGTTCTCGTTCTGGCTTGTGAGGAGATTCATGACCAGGACCGCGACCCGCAGAAAAACCACCTGCTCGTCTTCGGTGTGGACCGGGAACTGGCTCCCCTAGCCGATAATCCCCAGTCGCTGATAGACGCGGTGCGCGCTGCTGGGGGTATCTGCTTCATTGCGCATCCAGTAGACCCTGCCATGCCAGCCTTCGGTGAGACTGATATTTCCTGGGTAAATTGGGACGTTACCGGCTTTACCGGGATTGAACTCTGGAACGGCTTCAGCGAACTCAAATCGGTCGCAAAAGGGAAATGGGACGCGGTTGCTTATGCTTACTTCCCTGAATTCATCCCCCATGGTCCGTTGCCAGAAACACTACGCCTCTGGGACGAATTAATAGCCAAAGGCCAGCGCGTGGTGGCCGTCGGCGGCTCGGACGCCCATGCGCAGCATAAGTCCCTGGGACCGCTGCATAAGATCATCTTCCCGTACGAGTATCATTTCTCGACAATAAACACCCATACCCTGGCACCCACACCGCTCACCGGCGATTTGATCCGAGACCGCAAAATGGTCTTTGATGCCCTTGCCTCCGGTCACTGCTTCATTGGCTACGACCTCCCTGCCCCGACGCGTGGCTTCCACTTCTCTGCCCAGAGTAGAGACAGCACTGCCATTATGGGAGACGAAATCACCCCAGCTGGCGCAGTAACATTGCAAGCCAAACTCCCGTCCGCCGCTGAAATCCGACTGGTCAAGAATGGCAAGGTAGTCAAGACCGCACACAGCGAGACGCTTGTGCATATCACCGACGAGCCGGGGGCTTACCGTATCGAAGCCTATAAGCGCTATCTTGGAAAGCTGCGTGGGTGGATATTCAGCAATCCGGTTTATGTAAAATAAGGCCTCCCCAAAACTGCCCTTTTCGCTTACAATACAGCCCGTTCAAGCCGCTCCGCGGCTTGCCTTCCGCCCCCGGCTCACCCACGGTGAATGTCCGGGAGCATATCCCGAGGAAAGGAGGTTTTCCAATGCGTCATTATGAGCTAGTCTGTATTGTCCATCCTGACCTGGATGAGGCCGCGTTTAACGGTGTCATCGAAAAGGTAAAGGGCTGGGTCGTCGAAACCAGCGGCAGCGTGGATAAGGTCGAGATCTGGGGCCGCAAGCGCTTGGCTTACGCCATCAAGAAACATCGGGAAGGTCAGTACGTGCTGTTCAATCTCAGTCTCGAACCCAACGCTACCGCTATTATGGACCAGAATCTGCGTTTCCTTGAGCCGGTCATACGTTATATGATCGCTGCGGTTGAATAAGAAGTACCATCGTCGGTTTTCGACTTTTGCCTTTCGAGTAAGGAGGACGCGATGAGTCGTGGATTGAACAAGGTCATGGTGATTGGTCATTTGGGGCGCGACCCTGAAATGCGTTACACCCCTTCGGGACGTCCGGTAACGACCTTCACGGTCGCGACCAGTCGTTCTTGGAACACCGCCGACGGCGAACGCCATTCTGAAACAGAGTGGTTCAACGTCGTCACTTGGGGCAACTTGGCCGAAATCTGCAAACAATACCTGACCAAGGGTAAACAAGTCTACATCGAAGGCCGCCTGCAAACACGACGCTGGGAAGATAAAGAAGGTGTCAAGCACTCCACCGTCGAGATCGTCGCTAATGAAATGATGATGCTTGGAGAGCGCCGCGAGGCAAATAACCATGCCCCGACCGGTGAAGAGCCCGTCGCCTCGGAAGAATCCGAAGGCCAGTCCGGGGAAGACGAATTTCCCTTCTAGCCTTTTTAGAAGTAGTGACGGTTTTTGTAAAACGATATTAATCGCCGCTACCCAGGACAAATTGGAGTGAAGTTCTTATGGAACGTGAACCTCGCAACGAAAACGATATGGATCAGGGCGGTGAACGCCGTTATTTCGCCCGCCCCAAAGTCTGCCAGTTCTGTGCGGATAAGCACCTGACAATTGATTACAAACAGGCGGATGTACTGCGCCGATTGGTCACCGAAGAAGGTAAAATCCGCCCGCGCCGCCAGACCGGTACTTGCGCAAAACACCAGCGCGTCCTGGCTGGTGCCATCAAACGTGCCCGTCACATCGGCCTGCTTGCTTTTACTGGCAGCGAACGCGACGACCGTTAATCTATTCTATCTTTGTGAAAGGGCATGGAATGGTTCCATGCCCTCCAACGACTATACGCGTGTCATTGCGACGGATATGCTGAATATCGCCAAACCCCCGCAATGGCATTATTACCTATGAGGCATTTATGGCAAAAGATAAGCCCACCAAGATCGCATCCAAGAAACACCTGGCTCGCTTGGAACGCGAGCGCCGCCAGACACGACTGATCACCTCTATTGCGATTGGAATTGTAGTTATCATCGTTGGACTCATCGGCTATGGGATTCTGAACGAAACTTTCCTGAAAGCCCGTCAACCGGTAGTCAAAGTCAATGGCGATTCTGTCACCATGCGCGAATTCCAGGTGCGAGTCCGGATCGCTCGCCAGCAATATGTTGACCAATACATGCAATACTACCAATTCGCCCAGATGCTCGGTATTGACCCCTCGACGGACTCGAGCTTGTCTCAAACTTTGAACCAGATTCAAACGCAGTTGGCTGACCCGTCTCTGGTTGGTCAACAGGTGATTGAAGACATTACCAACGACCTGCTCATCCGGCAATATGCCAGGGCCAATGGGATCGTTGTCACGGAGGCAGATATGGAAAAAGCCATCCACGACGGTTTTGGTTATTTCCCAGACGGGACTCCTACTCCCGCCCCCACCGGCACACCACTCACTTATCCGACCTGGTCGGCAACACAGTACTCTCTAATGACACCGACCGGTGCCGCGACTCTCGCTCTATCTGAGACTCCGCCGCTGACTCAAACTCCCGACCTGACCGCTACGGCGACAAACATTCCGAGTCTGACACCTACCGCTATGGCGACAACCGTTCCTAGCCTGACGCCTACTGCCACACCATACACACTGGATGGGTTCCAAAGCCGCTATAAAGAGGGGCTGAGTTATTATGCTAAATTGGGAATGACAGAGACCGACTTCCGCAAAATCTACTTTGAAAGCTCCCTATACCGGCAGCGAGTCTCTGATATTGTCACCGCCAATGTTGCACACGAGCAGGAGCAGGTCTGGGCACGCACAATCCTTGTTGCAGACGAAGCGACCGCCCAAAGCATCCGCGAACAATTGCTGGCCGGTGCTGATTTTCCCACGCTGGCGGCTGCCAATTCACTCGATACCACCAGTAAGGCTAAAGGTGGTGACCTGGGATGGTTTGGAAAAGGCAAGATGCCTATAGAGTTTGAAACTGCCGCCTTCGCCCTGCAGGTTGGTGAAATCAGCCAGCCGCTACAGACCACCGCCGGTTGGCATGTTATCCAGGTTCTCGGACACGAGATTCGTCCGCTTACGGATACCGAATACAAAGATGCCGTCACTGCGGCTCTCAATCAATGGCTCACGGATCAGCGTACAGGCGCCAACATTGTCATCTCCGGTGCCTGGACAGCCAACCTCCCCGACCAGCCCAGCCTGCAAAGCGCCTTCAACGATTTGTATGCGACCGCGACGGCAAACGCCAACCAGGTTCCGCAACAGCCAACCCCGACACCGTAATTAGCAGTTATCTACTGGTTTTTAGCAATAAACAGAAAGCGGTTAGCGACGAAGCTAACCGCTTTTGATTCCCTGAAATAACCACAAAAAGATATAACTACTTCAGATACTCTTCGGAAATTTGATCCAATTTCAGGCTGATGATCTGACTGGCCGAATCGCGCCCCATCGTCACTCCATAGATGACATCCGCCGCCTGAACCGTGTTGCGGTTGTGGGTGATGATAATGAATTGCGTTTCTTTGCTCAACTCCAGCAGCAGGTCCCGGAAACGGCCTACGTTGGCCTCGTCTAGCATGGCATCCACCTCATCCATCACGCAGACGGGCGTCTGCGAAACTTTGAGCAGGGCAAAGACCAATGCAATGGCTGTCAGGCTGCGCTCACCTCCCGAAAGCAGAGAGAGACCTTGCTCGCGCCGTCCAGGCAGACGCGCTTCAATATCAATACCGGTCTCGGTCAGGTTTTCGGGATCGGTCAGGGTCAGCCTCGCCGACCCGCCGCCGAATAACCGGTGAAAGATTACGTGGAACTCCTCCGCGACTGCGTCAAATGTTTTCCGGAATTCGCGGCGGGTCATGGTGTCCAGTTCTGCAATCACCTTGCGCAGGTCGGCTTCAGCCTTGTGCAAATCCTCCATCTGCGTTTTCAGGAAGATGTGGCGCTCCTTGACCAACTTGAACTCCTGTTGCGCTTCCGGGTTGACCGCTCCCATACGCCGCAGTTGCGCCCGCTGGCGGGTCATATTGTCTTCCAGGTCGGCAGCCAGTTCGGTCACCACCGGCAACTGATCCACCATTCCATCGAATGGCAGCGGCACAGGGCCGGAGACATCTGTGGCGTACTCGAAGGCCACCAGACCAAAGTCGTCCTCGATCTTTTGGCGCAAGTTCTGCAGGGCTTCCTGCTTGCGGCCCAAGTCAAGCTGGATCTGGTTGTACGTCCGCTCCACGCGCGCCAGCACCGCTTGTCCCTCGGTTTCTTTTTTCTGTAATTCCACTTCCTGCGTCTCGGCGGTTTCCAGTTCCTTCTCCGCCGGTCCGATCAGGCAGCGAAGTTCCTCCAACTGGGCATTCATCCCGGCAGCCTGACCGCGCTGGTTTTCCCGGTCGGCCTCCAACCCTGCCAGCGCTGTATCAATCTCCGTCAGGCGGCTTTCCAACCTGGTTTGTTGTTCTTGCAGACGAGCAGCGATTTGCTTACGCTCGCCATGCCGAATCCGGACATCGCTCAGGGCACGCTCGGCCACAGCCGACCGCGTCCCCCAAAACGCAACCTGCTCCAGGAACTCGTCCAGGGTCAGGGCTACCAGTGATGCCGTCTTGGTCCGAAGGGCTTCCTGGGCTTGGGCCGCATCCTTTTCATTCTGTGAGAGCGTTACGGCAGACTGCTGGCGCTCTTTTTCTGCTTTTAAAATTTCAGACTCGACGCTCTGTTTCTGGCTGACTTGCCAGTCCTGTTGCCGCTGCGCCGTTTCTTCCCGGGCCTGGGCCTGGCGTTCGGTATCCCGAGCAATTTCCAACCCGGCGCGCATTTCTGCCAGGCCCTCTTTACAGTCTGCCTCGTGCTCGCGGGCCGTTTCCTTCTGGCCGGATAATTTTTTTGTCTCGTTGTCCAGCGCGGCAATCTGACGTTCTGCCTCCGCCAGAGATACCTGCAATTCGCGCCGCTGGCGCGGACGTCCCAACGCGGCAGTCTTGGCCGGTTTCCCGGCCAGTACCTGACCAGTGGCATGAAACACTTCGCCGCGCAGCGTCACTACGCGAACATTCTTGGGCTGGCCGGCCAACACACGGCGTGCCACCACCCAGTCCCGGACGACCAGCACCTGACCCAGCAGCAAATCCAGCGCCGGGCGCAGTTCCGCCGGAGACTTGACTAAGTCCGATGCAACGCCAAGACAATTGGCATCCGGTTTCGTTTTTAGCGGTTCAGCAGGAGAAAGCCAGTCCAGCGGCAGGATTGAAGCCCGTCCGGACTGGTCTAAATCAAGCAATGCCAGAGCCTGTTCGGCATCTCGCCCGGATGTCAACAGGACGGCATCGGTATACTCACCCAGAGCCGCAGAGATCGCCACTTCAAGTTCCTCTGGAACATCCAATGCAGCAGAAAGTGCGCCGCGTGCTCCTCCCAGTTTGGACTGACGGGCAGCATCCAGGAGTAGTTTCGCTCCATCGGCATAGCCGGCCAGGGATTGTTCGGCCTGTTCCAACACATCCAGTTGCGCCTTTAGCCTGGCCTGTTCAGCCTGTTTGGCAGCTCGCTCGGCCTGTCTTTGTTTGACCTTTTCCTCGATCCCCGCCAGCCTCTTTTCCGCAAGCTGGAACTCTGCCTCGGCTTTTTGCATGGCTGTTTCAGCTTTTTGACGAGCCGAGGCGGCGGCCTTGAATTCCTGTGAAGCCTGCCCGGCTTCGGATTCAGCAAGGGCGATGTCCTGAGTTGCAGCCTTCAGTGTTTGTTTTTGGGTTTCAGAGCGCGCGGCCAGTTCGTCCATGTGCGCCTGGAAACCGGCACGCCGGGCAGTGAGTTCATCCAATTTTTTACGGGCAGACCCGAGGTCCGATTCGAGGCGGGATTTCTCGCCCTGGCGCTCGTTCAGGGTAGTCTGAGCTGCTGTGGCTTGAGTCTGCGCTTCGTCATATTCCGCAAGCAGGCGGGCAGCCTCAGTGTCAGCCGCGGAAAGGCGTTCCCAGGCAATTTTGAATTCATCGCCCAGACGGGATTGCTCGCTCAAGGCCGCCTGGCGGTTATCCAGCAGGGAGCGTTGACGCTCGTCGAGCATGGCCAGGTCTCTGCTGACAGACTCGCGGTTCTCATGCAGTTGTGCAGACTGGCGATGCCAGGAATTCAGCCTCGCCCGCAGGCCGTTCAACCGGTCACGAAAAGCAGAAAATTCCTGCCGCACGCTCTGGTAGGATTCACGCGCCTCATTCAGTTTGGTGTCCTGAGTACGTGCAAGGTCAATGGCCTCGGTCAGGTCACGCTGGGCACGGTGCCAATGGAAACCATACCACTCGTGCAGCAGCACACGCAAATCGGCCTGTACTTGGGAGTATTCCTGTGCGCGCCCCGCCTGGCGTTCGAGACTCTTTAGGCGCGGCTCCAATTCGGCCAGGATGTCGAGTACACGGTCGAGGTTCCGCTGGGAGACCTCCAACCGGCGCAGTGACTCCTCACGACGGGCGCGATAGAGGCCGATCCCCGCCGCTTCCTCGAAGAGGCGGCGGCGGTCATCGGCTTTGAGGGCTAGGGAGGCATCCACCAACCCCTGCCCAAGAATGGTGTAAGTCCGCTCGGAAAGACCGGACTGCGCAAGCAGTTCATTGATATCCTTCAAGCGGACGTGCTGGTTGTTGAGCAGATACTCGTTTCGGCCATCCCGGTAGGCACGCCGGGACAGGCCGACTTCGGAGAAATCCACCGGGAGCCAGCCATCGGAGTTATCAAACGTTATCCCTGCAGATGCCATTCCGGCGCGCGGCCGTTGTTCAGACCCGGCAAAAATCATATCTTCGGTCTTTTTGGCGCGCAACAAGCTGTAGGTCTGCTCTCCCAGCACCCAGCGCAGCGCGTCAGCAATGTTGGACTTGCCAGAGCCATTCGGTCCGACAATGGCAGTAATACCTTCGGCAAATTCAAAATTGGTTTTTGCGGCGAAGGTTTTATAACCGTGTAGTTCGAGGGATTTAAGGCGTAAAGGCATTGGATTATTGGGGAAAAAGTTTAGGATTTTTCGATGGCTTCCAACGCAGACTGGGCAGCCGCGCGCTCCGCAACCTGTTTATTGTGCCCGCTACCACGTCCGTAGACTTTGCCATTGATCTGCACTTCGATTTCAAACATCCGTTTGTGGTCGGGACCGCTGATTGTAACGGTAACATATTTTTGGATGCCCAGTTTCTTTCCCTGCGACCATTCTTGCAGGCGGCTTTTGGGATCACGGGAATCCGACGAGAGAATTATCTGTTCACTGACCTGTTCCAACATGGGGTGGACAAGACGCTGGATGGTGGCAATATCGCGTTGCAAGTATAGCGACCCGATCACAGCCTCAAACGTGGCGCACAAAAGCACATCTTTCTGGCGGCCTCCAGCCTGGTCTTCCCCGTGCCCCAGGCGCATGGCAGACCCCAAGTCGAAGGCGCGGGCGAACTCTGCCAATTGCTCGGTACAGACCAGCGCCGATCGCATACGCGTCAGTTCGCCTTCTGCCATTTCGGGGAAATGATTGTACAGCCAGGCTCCGGCGACAAAATCCAGAACAGCATCACCCAGAAATTCTAGGCGTTCGTTATCTTCCAACGCCTCCTGATGCTCATTGACGTAGGAGCGGTGCGTCAGGGCACGCGTCAGAAGGAGCAGGTTTTTGAAAGGAAGCTCCAACCGCTGCACCAACGCGCCCGGAGACTCTTCGCGATTCCCTTCCGGGATGGGGTTCATATTGACCTCCCAGAACTCAGGGAGCGCCAACCCTCCTTTCTTCTGCCCATCTCCCTTTGGAAAGGGATCCGGGTGAGGGGAGTTCGCGGCCACTCAGTTCCTAAAATAATGTCGAGCCGATTGTAACCCGATTCAAGCGGTGTGACCAGCGTCTGTGATACAATCGCGCAGTTTTCGTCAAAGGAGCTGATCATGCCCGAACCACATGCCAATGAAACGCTTTTCCTGCACAACGCTGAAATGGGGCTGGGAGCCTGGGCCTGGGGCGACCGCATCTTCTGGAATTACGGACGCGGCTACACCGACGACGATATCGCCGCCGCCTTCCAGACCTCGCTGGCTGGTGGCGTGAACCTGGTGGACACCGCTGAAATCTATGGCTCGGGCCGCTCCGAGACCCTGCTCGGTCAATTCCTGAAAACCACTGACCAACCCGTGCTGGTTGCTACCAAGTTCATGCCTTTCCCCTGGCGCATGGGGAAACGCACTTTTCAGAATGCCCTTCAGCGCAGTCTCGAGCGCCTGGGCGTCTCGAAGGTGGACTTGTACCAGATCCATTGGCCTTCCCCCCCTTTCCGGGTAGAGACATGGGCGGAGGCGTTGGCCGAGGCGGTCAAAGCCGGATGGACACGCGCCGTCGGCGTTTCAAATTACGATAAGAACCAGATGCAGCGGACCTACACCGTGCTTTTAAAATACGATATTCCCCTGGCATCCAACCAGGTGGAATACCACCTGCTCAACCGTAAGGTGGAAAAAAACGGATTGCTTGACCGCTGTCAGGAAATGGGTGTGCGTCTGATTGCCTACAGCCCGCTTGCAAAGGGACTTCTGACCGGCAAGTACACCCCTGAAACCCCGCCGCCGGGACCGCGCGGACGCACTTCCGGTGGAATCTTGAAGGAAATCCGGCCGTTGATCGCGTTGATGACCGAAATCGGTACAGGCCATGGCGAAAAAACTCCCGGTCAGGTGGCATTGAACTGGGTTATCTGCAAAGGCGGGCTGCCCATCCCGGGAGCGAAGACCGCACATCAGGCTGGGCAAAATGTCGGTGCCCTGGGCTGGCGGCTGACAGGCGATGAAATCAAAGCACTGGACGATGCCAGCGACAAGTTCACCAAATAACCGGCAGGGGTGACCGACATGGCCGCCCCTGTTTTCTTATTTCAAAATCTGGAACAGGTTGCTGTAATCGTCCGTCCATAAACGGACTAGGGAAATATAGCCATCCATTGGACGAGCACGGGAATGCAGGACTGGCGTTTCAAGAAGAGACGGGTCGGACGCCAGCAGCACCCAGATGGACGAAAAATTTTGCACTCCCATACCGGGATCTTCGATAACGATGCGGTTCAGGCCGAAATAGTCGGCCAGGGTCCAGACAACCGGTACGAGGTCCAGGTGGTTGTTCGAGATGTGGACGGCTAGAATACCGTCGGGCTGGAGATGTTGTAGATAGAGGACAAAGGCTTCCCGGTCCAGGAGGTGGACGGGGATGGAATCGCTGGAGAAAACATCCAGTGCCAGCACATCATAGTTCTGCGAACCGCTCGAAGCAAGTTCCCGCTCCAGCGAAAGGCGCGCGTCGCCGGGAACAATTTCAATCTTCGCCTGGCTATCGGCCAGAAAGCTAAAATAACCGCCCTGTCCTTCCGCCAGTTGAATAACGAGCGGATTGATTTCATAAAAACGGTAAACTTCACCCGGCTGACCGTAAGCAGCCAGTGTTCCAATCCCCAGTCCTAGAACACCAACGCGCATCCCATGACCCCGCTTTGGATGGTTGAGGATTGCCAGCCCCCCGCCACCACGCTCGCCATAGTAGGAGGTGGGTAAATCCCGTTGTCCCTCGGTAACAAACTGGTAACCGTGAATGGTCACGCCGTGCACCAGGGCATAACGGTCGGAAGAACTGCCTGGTTCACCAAGTTCCCGGACACTTACCACACCGTAGAAATTACGTTCGAGGTACAGGGATGCACACAGGTCGGCATGAATCTGCAGATAGGAACGCACGCTTGAGAGAATCACCATACTCAACAGAAGCACGCTGTTCAGGACGAATACCCAGCGCCTGCGGACGGCTGTAGCGGTAAAAAAGGTCACCACCAGGAGCAGCAACCAACACAGGGTATAACCAAGCGGTAGTTCCCAAAATCCCTTGAAAACGATCGGCGCGACAAAGTTGACCGCCAACCCGCCCAGTGCGCCGCCCACCGAAACCATCAGATAGAAACGGGTTAAATAAACGGGATTCGGTCGCAAGCGGTACAACTCACCATGGCAGACCATGCAGGCCGCGAACAGTCCCAGCGAGTAAACCCCGATCTGCATCAGGATACCGAGATCCGCGGACCGTCCCAGCACCCAACCAACCAGCAGGGAGGCAATAAAGAAGAAGACGAGAAAGAACTGCCGTGAATACCATCGTTCACCAGAAAAAGCCAGGATGAAAGTCAGCAGGTAAATCGTCAGCGGGACCACCCACAGGAACGGGATGACGGCCACTTCCTGGGTGATCTGGCTGGTGGTTGCCAGCAGCAGGATGGACGCGGCTGCCGCCAGGACAATCCACAGACTGTAGTCTCTTGCAGCCAGGCGTGGACCGGAATCCTTCGCGGCAGGCTGCGGGTCAGGTTCCGAAACCGGTTGTGTCCGAAGTGATTTAATCGCTCCGTAAGCCGCTAAGCCCGCGTAGACCAGGTACATCAGCGACCAGAGCCGCCCCTGCCAGGCCAACGTCAGATACGGCTCCACCAACACCGGGTAGGTAACCAGTCCGAGCAGCGAACCGATGTTGGAGAGCGCATAAAGGCGATAGGCCGTCCTTTCAGGGAAGGTTCGATGGAACCAGGCCTGAATCAATGGGCTGTTGGTCGACAGTAGGAAGTATGGCAGGCCGACCGAGATCAGCAGCAGTTTGGAGATCCCCCAGATGGGTGAATCCACCCCCTGCGGTTTCAAGCTGGCATCCGGAGTGATCGGGGATTTCCAGATCACTCCCAGTGCAAGCATGGCTGCCAGGGAGACCCCCAGCAGGACGAGATGCAGGACCTCACGCCGGCGGGGTCTCCCCACCAGCCAGTTGGCGTAGGCGTACCCACCGGTCAGCAGTACCTGGAAGAACATTTGCACAGTAGACCAGACCGCCGGAGTCCCGCCAAACCAGGGCAGGATATAACGGGCGATCATGGGCTGGATCTGGAAGAGCAGGAAGGCGGAAAGGAAGATACAGAGTGCGAAATAGGCCATACAGATATTGTACCAGCAAGGGCCATTTATGATATAAACGGAAGGATCCCATTTCAGGAGATTTCCCATGAAACGTGTCTTCGTCGCCGGCGGGACCGGATTCCTCGGTTACCCACGCCATCCAGGAATTTTTATCCAAAGGCTGGAGTGTGACCTCCCTCGGCCTGCCCCCTGACCATCCATCGGGCCCTTCGGTTTCCGCCTCAGAGCAGGTTCTTTATCCAACCGCCGTTAAAATAATTCTCCAGAACTTCGATGCCACAACCGACGAGGAACTACTCGACCCGGAGCCGTCGCAGGAAGCCTTGGGGTATGAATCTGAAGACCTGGAGGAGACTTTCCGCCAGACAGTGGAGGCATGCAAGGGCTGAACGTTTTCAACCGGCTTGTAAAGCGGCTAATTCAGATGCAGGAGGATGACAGATGGAAACGATTGGACTTATCGCCGCGATGCCCCAAGAAAGTGAAGCGCTCCTCCGGTGTGTAAAGGAGTGGAAACGAACCACGTTTGGTCCGTTTCGAGGGGCTCGTTTCCAGCTGATGGAACGAGATTGCCTGTTGGTCACATCTGGTATGGGACTCACACGCGCCATGGATGCCACCCGCGCCCTTCTGGCAGGATCAAGTGCCCATCTGCTAGTCTCCTTCGGCATCGCGGGTGCAGTCAACGATGATCTACATGTCGGAGACGTGGTCGTTGCCTGGAATACTTGTTTATTGGACAAGGGTCTGCCTAGTCAGTTTCATTCTCTTGCTTCTTTGTCCGAGGCATCCTGGAACGCGGCCGCTCAAGTTCTACAACCGGCCGGTGCGCACCTGGTTCCCGGGACGGCCATCACCACACGCGGGTCTCAAGTTGTCCTGCAACAACTGGAGCAGATGACCCACCCGGTTCTGGAAATGGAGACGGCTGGCATTGCAACAGTCGCCGCTGAAATGGGGATACCACTCGTCTCAATCCGCTCGGTAAGTGACGGACCTCAGTCGCCAATTCCTTTTGACCTCGAATCGATCTTGGACGAAAAGTACAACTTCCGCATTGGCAAGCTGCTCATGCTGGTTCTCCGCCGCCCTCAAATCATTTTTCAATCCCGGCAGATGATGCAAAATTCCAGGAAAGCTGCCGATAATGCGGCGAAGGCACTGGTTGCAGCATTGAGCCAACCTGACCCCGTCATATCTTCGTGAAGCAGGCAGATCAAATTGAGGATATCTTCCAGTGGATGAACGAGCTTGAACCCACAACGCTGGTGGACAATTCCTTCCGCGAGACCAGGGCTTAGCATCAGCCGAGTCTCCCCTTGACTCGACTCTTTATTTTGGATATAACCATTCAAGATAGCCCGTATACAATTATGCCGCCCAAGAACTAAGAGGAAAACCAACGGTGCCCAAGCGAACCAATCCCAGCACCCGTATGCAAAGTAGCAGTACCTTGAAGAGCGCCAAAGCCGTGCTCTCTGGCAGGAGTAAGAAGGGCTGGTTCGCCCGTCTGCTGCCCTTCCTCGGTCCGGCTTTCATCGCCAGCATCGCCTACGTGGACCCGGGCAACTTCGCCACCAACATCCAGGGCGGTGCGCAGTTCGGCTATGAATTATTATGGGTCATCCTGGGCAGTAACCTGATGGCCATGCTCCTGCAGGCGCTCTCCGCCAAACTCGGCATCGCCACCGGCAAGAACCTGGCCGAGCACTGCCGTGAACGCTTCTCCCGTCCGGTCGTTTGGGCCATGTGGGTGCTGATGGAACTGGTCGCCATGGCCACCGACCTGGCCGAATTCCTGGGTGCGGCGGTGGCGCTCAATCTGCTCTTCGGACTGCCGCTCTGGATCGCCGGCCTGCTGACTGCCGTTATCACCTTCCTCATTCTTGGTCTGGAACGCTACGGCTTCCGCCCGCTGGAGGCGGTCATCACCGGCTTCCTGGCTGTCATTGCCGTCAGTTACATTATCGAAATTTTCCTGGTACACCCGGATTGGTGTCTCATCGCCCATGATACTTTCGTCCCGCATTTCACCAACTCGGAAAGCATCCTGCTCGCCACCGGCATCCTGGGCGCCACCGTCATGCCGCACGCCATCTTCCTGCACTCGGCGCTGACCCAGGGACGCGTGGTGGTCAAAAAACCGGAACAGCAGCGCCGCCTCTTCCGCTTCGAGATCATCGACGTCGCCATCGCCATGCTCATCGCCAGTTCGGTCAACGCCGCCATGCTCATCACGTCTGCAGCGACTTTCTTCAAGACCGGGACGAACGTCGGTACCCTCCAGCAAGCCTACCTGACCCTCCAGCCACTGCTCGGGCGCGCCGCGGGTGTTGTTTTTGGGGTGGCGCTGCTCGCTTCCGGTTTGTCCTCCTCCTCGGTCGGGACGATGGCCGGGCAGGTCATCATGCAGGGCTTCCTGCACTTCCACATCCCACCCTGGGTCCGCCGGATCGTAACCATCGTCCCATCGTTGATCGTCATCGGCATCGGCTTCGACCCGACCCGCACACTCGTCATCAGCCAGGTGGTGCTCTCCTTCGGTTTGCCGTTCGCCATCATTCCGCTGGTGCGGTTCACCAGCGATAAGGGCCTTATGGGAGTGCTGGTCAACAAACGCGTCACCACGCTCCTGGCCGGCCTGTCCGCAGTGCTGATCGTCGCCCTCAACTTCTTCCTGCTCTATCAGACATTCTTTCGGAAATAAGCCTATGTTCAAACACATTCTTGTTCCCCTGGACGGTTCCAAATTGGCCGAAGCAGCCCTGCCCGCTGCGGTCTCCCTGGCACAGACGCTTAAAGCGCCGGTCACCCTCCTGCACGTTATCGAACAGGACGCCCCCGACGAAGTCCACCGCGACCGCCATCTGACCAATTCCACCGAAGCTGAAGCCTACCTCGCCAAGACTGCCAAACATGCCTTTTCTCCCAAAATCAAAGTGGACTGGCACGTCCACACCGCCGCCGTGGCTGACGTGGCTCGCAGCATCGTTGACCATTCCGCCGACGAGTTTCAGCCCGACCTGATCATCCTGTGCGCGCACGGGAACAGCGGGATGCACGACCTGTTCTTCGGGAACATCGCCCAGCAGGTCGCCGCAGCCAGCGGAACCCCGGTCCTGCTTATCAAACCGGCGGAGTCTTCCGTCCCGTTTAAGATAGACCACATCCTCGTCCCGCTGGATAACGAGTCCATCCATGATAAAGCCATACCGACTGCCAAGGAACTGGCGAAAGCCTACAAAGCGCAACTGGACCTGCTGTGTGTCATCCCCACCCTGGGCACGCTCTCCGGAGAACAGGCTGCCTCCGGGAATCTCATGCCTGCCACGACAACCGCTTACCTGGACATCGCCGAAGAAATCGCCCAGGAGCACTTCCAGGCGCATCTGGATGAATTCCAAAAAGCCGGTCTCCCCGCCACCGCCGAGATCGCCCGCGGCGACCCGGCTGCGGTCATTGCCAAAACCGCCGAAAATATCGGTGCAAATCTGATTATCTTTGGCACGCACGGCCGCGCCGGTCTCGACGCCTTTTGGAACCGCAGCGTGGCCGCCAGCGTGGCCCGCAAGACACAGATTCCGTTGCTGCTGATTCCGCTCTCCGAATAGTGAGTGTCGTTGCGATGCGGCACTCCGAGCACAGCTTTACGGATTGCTACTTGCATCATTTTTATCGCACATATAAAAGCACACCCTATAGAAAATCGAGCGGGTGTGCTTTTATATTCTAATCTTTCTCTTATCTGCCAGACTATTGACAAATTGAAATCATGCGGATATATTCAACCCCGCTTAACTAATCAAGGATGTTTATTATGTCGCCAACTAAAGTATTAACTGAAGTGATACGTGAATGGTCGGAAATCTTCATGCACCGTTCTGGGCGCGATTTCAAGCGTTTCATGGACGAAACCAGCCTGTCGTTTTCTCAGCTCTCTGTCCTGATGCGTTTGAAGCATGGAGGCAACAGCGGCGTCTCAGAAATTGGAGATCAGTTGGGGGTCACGAACGCCGCCGCCAGTCAGGCCGTCGACCGGTTGGTGCACTTGGGTCTGATCGAACGGACGGAGGATCCTGAAGACCGCCGCGCGAAACGACTGGCACTGACTCAAAAAGGCAACACGCTAATTGAGAAGGGTGTCGAGGCCCGCAGCAAATGGATCGAGGGTCTCACGGATGCCCTGACCCTGGAACAGCAAAACATGATTATTTCGGCGCTCACCCTGCTCACTGAAGCGGCGCGCAAGACGAAAGAGTAGTTCACGAAATCCAGCCAAACAAACATCTTGCTTGATCGAGGAAGCCAGCCAGCTCGAAAAGCCCTGTGCTGGAGTATCAGTTTGTAAATCTTTTTAGAGGAGTCTCCACAACCATGCTACGACTAACCAGATACTTAAAACCCTATATCCTTTTGATCCTGCTCGCCATCGCCTTGCTGTTTGTGCAGGCGAACGCCGACCTGGCATTGCCCGACTACATGTCGAAGATCGTTAACATCGGCATCCAGCAGGGCGGTGTGGCAAACGCCATACCCGTGGCGGTCCGCCAGACCGAGATGAACAAGCTCACCATCTTCATGAGCGCGGCGGACAGAATCAGGGTACTCTCCGATTACACCCTGGTGGATAAAAATTCACCCGATTATGCCGCCGATGTCAAGCTGTACCCCGCCCTTTCTCAGGAGTCTGTCTATGTCCTGAACAAGGTTGACAGCACGGAGACCACTTGGCTGAACCCTGTGATGGGCAAGGCATTTTTGATCGTTTCGGGCATTCAGGAGGTACTGGCTGACCCTGCCAAGGCATCTGCCATGGGCACCAGCTTGGGCTTCGACCTGTCCAAGCTTCCGCCCGTGGTGGATATTTTTACTGTACTTGGGCAGCTTCCCCCCGCACAGCTTTCCCAGCTGAGCAGCACGTTCGATTCGAAGTTTGCCGCGTTGGGCAACAGCATGATCGTTCAGGCAGCCGTTACGCCGGTCAAGGCCGAGTACGCTGCTCTCGAAATGGATACTGGGAAGCTGTCGTCCAACTATATCCTTCACATCGGTCTGCTGATGCTGCTCGTGACCTTGGTCTCCGGGACCTGTACGATCATTGTGGGCTTCCTGTCGGCCCGAACAGCGGCCGGGCTGGCGCGCGATCTGCGCCGGAATGTGTTCCAACGGGTCGAAAGCTTTTCCAGCACAGAGTTTGACAAGTTCTCCACAGCCTCGCTGATTACCAGGTCTACGAACGATATCACGCAGATCCAGATGGTCGTCATCATGATGATGCGCATGGTTTTCTACGCACCCATCATCGGGATCGGCGGCGTGATCCGGGCCATCGGCAAAAGCGCCAACATGTGGTGGATCATCGCATTGGCAGTCGTCGTACTTCTCGGCTTGATCCTGACTGTATTTACCATCGCCCTGCCCAAATTCAAGATCATCCAAAGCCTGATTGACCGGCTCAACCTCGTGACGCGTGAAAACCTGTCCGGGATGATGGTCATCCGGGCCTTCAACATGCAGGGGTTCGAAGAAAATCGTTTTGACAAAGCGAATAAGGATTTGACCAGTAATCTCCTGTTCATCAACCGCGTGATGGTCGTCATGATGCCAGTGATGATGATGGTCATGAACGGAGTGACTCTGCTGATCATCTGGGTCGGCGCCCATCAGGTCGCCCAGTCTTCGATGCAGGTTGGTGACATGATGGCATTTATGCAATACGCCATGCAGATCGTTTTTGCCTTCCTCATGCTGGCGATGATGTTCATCATCCTGCCAAGAGCGGCTGTATCTGGTGATCGTATTGCTGACGTGCTGGAGACCGAACCGGTCATCAAAGACCCGCAGGACCCCAGGCACTTCGTCGAGCCGTTCAAAGGGACGGTTGAATTCCGCAACGTCTCATTCCGCTACCCTGGTGCAGAAGAGGATATTCTGCACAATATCAGCTTCACCTCCCAACCCGGTCAGACTACTGCCCTGATCGGTACCACCGGTTCGGGCAAATCCACGATCGTCAGCTTGATCCCGCGCTTCTACGATGTCACGGATGGCGCTGTCTATGTGGATGGGACCGACATCCGGGAAGTCACGCAGCATGACCTGCGCGATAGGATCGGTTACGTCCCGCAGAAGGGCACGCTATTCTCCGGCACTATCGAAAGCAACCTGCTGTACGGCGATGAAAACGCCAGTGACGAAGAGTTGAAATTGGCCGCCGACATTGCCCAGGCCACCGAGTTCATCTCCACAAATCCAGAAGGCATGCAGACCGAAGTGGCGCAAGGCGGGATGAACGTGTCCGGCGGTCAGAAACAGCGCCTCTCGATCGCGCGTGCCCTGGTCAAGAAAGCGCCCATCTATATTTTTGACGACAGCTTTTCCGCCTTGGATTTCAAGACCGATGCAGCCTTACGCAAATCGCTCAAGGAGCATACCGGTTCGAGCACCATGTTGATAGTGACACAGCGCATTGCCACCATCAAGAACGCTGAGCAGATCATCGTGCTGGACGAAGGCAATATTGTTGGCAAAGGTTCCCATGATGAACTAATGAAAGACTGTGAAATTTATCGAGGCATTGCCTTGTCACAATTGAGCAAGGAGGAGTTGGCATGAACACGCAAAGCAGCAACCCAACAACCAATCCCAGTCCACTGGGCGGTCGTGCCCCAATGGGCGGCGGCATGGGCATGGGGGGACGTGGCGGTGGCCCCATGGCTATGATGAGGAAAGGGGAAAAGCCCCGCGACTTCAAAGGCACCCTGAAAAAGCTGATCCAATATCTTGGGCAATACCGGCTTTTGATCGTGTTCATCTGGTTACTCGCGATTGCCTCGACGGTCGCAATGATTGTTGGCCCCAAGATCCTGGGTAATGCCACCACCAAGCTGTTCGAAGGTGTGATGGCCCAGATCGCCGGGACCGGTTCCGTCGACTTTGGATATATTGGTCACATCATCGTGCTCATCCTGATGCTGTACCTGGTCTCCGCCTTGCTGAGCTACGGCCAGGGCTGGATCATGGCCAACGTGGCAATGAATATCACCTATCGTTTCCGGAAGGATATCTCCGGGAAGATCAACCGCATGCCGCTTAAATACTTCGACGGCACGAGCCACGGCGAGGTGCTCTCCCGCATCACCAACGATGTGGATACGGTCAGCCAGACCCTGAACCAGAGCCTGACGCAGATCATTACCTCCGTGGCCACGGTCGTTGGTGTGCTTGTGATGATGTTCACCATCAGTTGGCAGATGACCCTGGTGGCTGTGGCCATCCTCCCGTTGTCGTTCGGCATCATTGCCCTGATCATCGGCAAGTCGCAGGTCTTTTTCAAACGCCAGCAGGATTACCTGGGTCACATCAACGGTCACGTCGAAGAAATGTATGGCGGGCACGTCGTGATGAAGGCCTTCAATGGTGAGGCCAGGAGCGTTGAGCAATTTGACCAGATCAACGGCATCCTCTTCGACTCGGCCTGGAAATCGCAATTCCTGACAGGCCTGTTGTTCCCCATCATGAATTTCGTCGGCAACCTGGGCTATGTCGCCATCTGTATCCTGGGTGGCTACCTGGCCATCCAGGGCAGCATCACTATTGGCGATATCCAGGCCTTTATCCAATATGTCCGCTCGTTTACGCAGCCGATCTCGCAGATCGCCAACATATCCAATATTCTCCAACAGACGCTGGCCGCTGCTGAGCGCGTGTTCCAGTTCCTGGCTGAACCTGAGGAAATTCCCGACACTCTGACCCCTGTCCAGTTGGACACCGTCGAAGGTCGCGTGGATTTCAAGAATGTTCACTTCGGTTACAGCCCGGATAAGATCATCATCAATGACTTTTCGTTCTACGCCGAACCCGGCCAGAAAATCGCCATTGTCGGCCCGACCGGTGCCGGAAAAACCACCATGGTCAAATTGTTGATGCGCTTCTATGATGTCAACAGCGGCGCTATCCTGGTGGACGGCCATAATATCAAGGATTTCACCCGCGGCGACCTGCGCTGCATGTTCGGTATGGTTTTGCAAGACGCCTGGCTTTACAACGGACCCATCATGGAGAATATCCGCTACGGGCGTTCCAGCGCTACGGACGAGGAAGTCATTGCGGCTGCCAAAGCTGCTCATGTGGACCATTTCGTCCGCACCCTGCCGGAAGGCTATAATATGGTGCTTAATGAAGAAACCACCAACATATCCCAGGGACAAATGCAACTGTTGACCATCGCCCGCGCCATCCTGGCCGACCCCCGAATTCTCATCCTGGATGAAGCCACCAGCTCGGTGGATACCCATACCGAAGTGTTGATCCAAAAAGCGATGGACATCCTGATGAAAGGCCGCACCAGCTTTATCATCGCCCACCGCTTGTCCACCATCCGTGACGCGGACTGGATCCTGGTGATGAAGGACGGTGACATCGTGGAGCAGGGCAAGCATGCGAAACTGCTGGCTAAGAAAGGTTTCTACGCCGAGCTCTACAACAGCCAGTTCGAAGGCAAAGAAATCTAGCCTGAAAGAGAATCAACCGACCGTTTCAAAAAAATCCAGCCTCTTCCATCTTCCAGAGGAAAATTGGGGGAGGCTGGCCCTCTTTCATCAAGTAACTTATGGAGGACTTTCGCAATGGAAAAAAACATAAAGGTTCAAATGAGGCACCTTGGAAAAACGGACATTCTGGTCACGCCGATTGGATTGGGCGTTATGGAGTTGGCCGGTGGAGGCGGACTGATCGGTCGCATGTTCCCGGTCATTCCTCAGGATGAAAAGAACGCCATTATCAAAGCCGCCCTGGACGGCGGTATCAACTGGTTTGACACTGCAGAAATGTACGGCGCCGGAGTATCTGAACAATCCCTGGCGACTGGGTTGAAAGCCGCCGGCAAGTCTGACCGGGATGTGGTCATTGCGACGAAATGGCAGCCTTTTTTACGGACGGCAGGTAATATTCCGCATAGCATAGAAAACCGACTGCACTTCCTGGATGGATTCAGCATAGGGAATTATATGGTCCATCAGCCTTACAGCTTCTCCTCACCAGAAGCTGAAATGAACGCTATGGCCGATCTGGTGGAGGCGGGGAAAATCCGGTCGGTGGGAGTCAGCAACTTCAACCCTGCCCGAATGCGGCGGGCGCATGCCGCACTGGCAAAAAGGGGTATTCCGTTGGCGGTAAACCAGGTTCGTTATAGTCTATTGAACCGTGAGATCGAGACGAATGGGGTCCTCAACATGGCCAGGGATTTGGGAGTTACTATTATCGCATACACCCCGGTTGCACGCGGCCTGTTGACCGGGAAATATCACAAGGATCCGGGGCTCCTGGACAGCATGTCTGGTTGGCGCAAGGCAAGTATGCAACGCAACCTCGAGCGGACCCGTCCTCTCATCAACGCCATGGATGAGATTGCCGCCAATTACAAAACTACAATCGCCCAGGTGGCATTGAATTGGTTGATCAACTTCAACGGGGAGATTGTCGTTACCATCCCGGGTGCGACCAGGGTTCGCCAGGCTGAAGAAAGCGCCGGTGCAATGAAGTTCCTGCTCTCCGACGATGAAATGGCTCGACTGGATGATGAGTCGCACAGGCTGTAAGGGCGTGTTATAAAATTCTCTCTGTGATCGTTCTCTGACCGAATCACACGTTAGGCGTCGTTGCCACTATGTTCGTATATTGTAAAATAAACCAATGGAGTACAATCTTCCAAAGGAGGAGCTATGTCTGACTTTGCTATCCAAACCCAATCGCTGACTAAAAACTACGGCTCCGTGCACGCCTTGCGCGGAGTGGACCTGGAAGTCCGGCGCGGCGAGATCTTCGGCTTTCTCGGCCCAAACGGCTCCGGGAAGACCACCACCATCCGCTGCCTGCTGGTCCTGATCCGCCCGAATGCTGGGACAAGCCGCGTCCTCGGCCTGGACCCGCAAAAGCAGTCCCGCCAGGTGCGTGCCCGCTCCGGCTACCTGCCCGGCGAACTTCGCTTGGAAGATGGGATGACTGTTGAAGCCACTCTGCGCTATCTCAATGCCTTGCGCGGCGGAAAATCAGATTGGGGCTACGTCCGAAAACTTGCCGAACGTCTCGCCCTCGACCTGAAGATCCAGTGCCGCAATCTCTCCAAAGGCAACAAGCAGAAGGTCGGCGTGTTGCAGGCGCTGATGCACAAGCCCGAACTCCTTCTGCTCGACGAACCGACCTCCGGCCTCGATCCGCTCATCCAGCAGGAAGTCCTGCACCTGATCCAGGAAGCGAAAAGGGATGGAACAACTGTCTTCTTCTCCTCGCACATCATCAGCGAGGTGGAACAGGTTGCCGAGCGCGTCGGCATCATTCGCCAGGGTATGGTGGTGGAAGTGGCGGGGACGCAGGAGCTGATGAAACGGGCACTACGCCGGGCGAGAGTCCGCTTCCAGAAGCCACAGCCGGACCCCGGTCTGGAGCACCTTGCTGGGGTCAAAGTTCTCGGCACCGACGGGATGACCGTCCATCTTCAAATCGAAGGCGAGATGGACGCGCTCATCAAGGAACTGGCGAAGTTCCCGGTAGCCGACTTCGAGACCGAGCGCCCTTCGCTCGAAGAAATCTTCCTTGCATATTACGAGAAATAGGAGGCCGCCTTGTTCACCATTTTCAAAAACACCCTGCAGCGCAACCTGTGGCAACTCTTGGGCTGGGGTCTCACTCTCAGCTTGGTGACGCTCTCTCTGACCCTGCTCTACAAGCCCATGGTCGCACAACAGTCGCAACTGAACTCGCTCATGCAGGCCTACGGCTCGAATTTCATGGCCTTCTTCGGCGGCACGCTGGACGTTCTCTCGCCCGGCGGCTATTTGGACTTCGGCTACTTCTCGTACATCCCTATCATCGCCGGTATCTTCTCCTTGCTGGTCGGATCGGGGTTGATTCTGGTGGACGAGGAACGCGGCACATTGGACCTGGTGCTAGCTCATCCTGTCAGCCGGACAGCGCTCTTCTGGGGCCGTTTTCTAGCCTTCACCTGCGTAACAGCTGGCATTTTGTTCATCTCCTGGCTCGGCTTTCTGGCCGGACTATCGGGAACCGGTTGGGATGTAAGCGCCTTTGCCCTGCTTCTGCCACACCTTGATTTGTTCGTTATCCTAATGTTATTCGGCTCGCTGGCGCTGTTCTTGAGCATGGCTCTACCCTCCCGCACGCTGGCTGCCAGTCTCACCGGCGGACTGCTGGTGGCGAGTTATTTCGTCACCTCGCTGGCGCGCGTCAGTGACAAACTAGCCAGTCTCAACAACTTCTCGCCGCTGAATTACTACGAAGGAGGCCGCGCCCTGGATAACCTGAACTGGGAGCATTTGCTGGCTCTGCTCGGCTTCGCCTTGGCTTTTGCTCTGCTGGCCTGGCTGCTCTTCGAGCGGCGTGACGTGCGCGTCAGCGGAACCGGCGGCTGGAAGATGCCCGCCTGGATGACGATGAACTGGTGGTTGTCGGCAGCCAGGAAGCAGAAATAGATTTCGGGCGGCCTGCAGGCCGCCCGAAAGTTTTATTGGTCGGTAAGATATCTTACGGATTCTTCTGACCGCGACCACCACGATGCGGCCCCGACCCGACCGGAATACCAGTCCCGTCACATAAGCCCTAGGCTAATCCCATATAGGAGGCGCCGCCCGACGAGGAATTTCCCATCATGCTGGTACCGTTCCCTGCTCCGCTCTACCCCACGGCACTCCTGGACAACTCGCGGTACAATTCATATCTCCAATAAGCACTCGAAAGGTTTAGCATGGCCCGCTCAAAAGATAGTTCCCGGTACCTCGTCAACTTGCAAAAAGAAATAGATGGAGCGTTCCTTTATGGTGCCCTGGCTGATTCTGAGAAACAACCGAAAATGGCGGAGCTCTACCAGCGACTTGCCGCCAGCGAAGAGAAACATGCTGCAGCCTGGGAAAAACGTTTGAAAGACGCCGGGATAAAATTGCCATCTCACAAACCAAGCGGGCGCGCCCGCATTCTCGGTTTGCTGGCCAAGCGTTTCGGACCTCAGTCCGTGCTCCCCACCATTACAGGCAACGAGCATGCCGATAGCCGTGCCTACGACAACCAGCCTGAAGCTGAGACAAACAGCATGTCTGCTGACGAGAAGTCCCATGCCCGCCTGCTGACGATGGTTGGCAGCAGTAACA
>Ga0209746_1000081_pt1 | contig 49766 bp, 47 predicted proteins | sample BarGraNGADG00211_3_FD_184496 | JGI IMG/M metagenome (GOLD analysis project Ga0209746, IMG submission 184496) | Arctic peat soil microbial communities from Barrow, Alaska - Barrow Graham LP Ref core NGADG0011-211 (SPAdes) (version 2) | ecosystem: Environmental > Terrestrial > Soil > Wetlands >... | reverse complement strand
CTGACCAGCTTATGCATCACCATCAGTTATGACCATTGAAGGGAAAAAACTTCTGATAGTCATCACAGAAAAAAACATTGTGGCTCTCAGCTTAGCCGATGGCAAACTGCTCTGCCAGAGTGCTACTCCGGTCCAACAGAGGTATTATAACTGCGTCAGTCCGTATATTGACGAACAAACAATTTATTTAACCGGTCAGGGTACCGGAATAAAAGCAATTAAGATTGAGAAATCAGGTAATGAATATATTATGAAGGAAATCTGGAGCAATCCGGAAGTCGGTGCAAAATGGAACACGCCTGTTCTTAAAGATGGATTTCTATATGGTTTTACAGATCAGAAAAGAATATATTGCCTCAATGCTGGAACCGGACAAACAGCCTGGATCGATAATGTTGTCAACAGCGATTTTTCAACAATAGTTGACTGCGGACCAGTCTTAATCGGCTTAACCAGCACAGATAACCTGATTGTTCTGAAACCGGACGGAAAAATATATTCGGAAGTGGTCAAGTACAAAGTCTCTGATAAACCAATCTATTCATACCCTGTAATTGCAGGGAACAACATTTATATAAAGGATGCTGAGACGCTGATGTTGTATAAGATAAACTAGATTAGATAGTTTCTCACAAAAAGTACCGGGGCATGCCATGGCGTGGCCTTTTCATCCCCCGCTCTCCTGGGAGCGGGGGACGGGAGTGGGTGAGGCATTTAGTCTATCTCTCTCCTCTCATAAATTCACCCCTGGAGTTAGTCAGAAGGTTCTTAGTGAGATAAGAGACACCTGAGCCTATCGCAGCAATAACTACCGGCTTCACAGTTATCCAGTTAATAATACCGCCACTGGCAATAAACTGGTAAAATCCTGTTATGAAGGTGCAAAACATTGCCACTATCAATCCGTTTATAAAATCGCGGCTGTTAAGTTTTAAAAATTTGGATCTCATTGCTTAAATTTTTTAGACAGACATCAAATCAAATTTACGTCATAAAAATATTAAGATCAAGCAACAGTGATTAAATCTTATTTGGAGTGAGGTGTGTGGTTTTGTTTAATCTCACACTGTTCACCGCACACCGCAGGCCGCGCGCCGGATTTTCCTACCACACTTTCTCCATGAGAAGTATATTCCTGAGATCATTGGGAGAAATATTTTCCCTGATCTCACCGGTATCAACGACCGAAATATAGCCTGACTCTTCAGAGAGTACCACTATAATGGCGTCGGAATGTTCAGACATTCCGATAGCAGCCCGGTGCCTCATACCGAAACGGGGAGGTAAGGCGACCTGTTCCGTAGTTGGTAAAGGACACCTGGCAGCAAGAATCAGGCCTCTTTCAATCAGAACGGCGCCGTCGTGCAAAGGTGTATTTTTGAAGAATATCGTTTCTAGTAACTCTGCACTAATCTGAGCTTTAAGTATCTCACCACCTTCGGAATATATATCAAGACTGCTTTTTCTGCCGATAACTATCAGGGCTCCGGTTTTCGTTGAAGCCAGCCTTTCACATGCTTTTACTATCTCTTCCGCCTCCCTGGGACTTCCTGGTTCTTTTCTGACCAATGAGAAAAACCTGCTGAATGAAAACCTGCTGCTCGAAATATATTTGTTTCCTATTACGAGTAAAAACCGTCTGACCTCCTGTTGAAAAACAATAATAAGAGCTATAACACCTACGCCGATAACCTGTCCTAGTAAAGCACTTATAAGCTCCATATTCAAAGCTTTTACAACAAGCCAGAAAAGGTAGATGAAGAAAATTCCCAGGAAGATACTCAATGCAGCCGTACCTCTTATAAGTCTGTAAAGCTGGAATAGTATAAGGGCTACAAGGAAAATATCTATTATATCGGGAATGGTTATGTGAAATGGCATATTGCTGTAATTAAAATTTAACTTTTAGTCTTATCGGTAGTAGCATGGTGCATGGTCGATGCTACACTAAACAAACCATTTATCATGCAACCTGCAACCTGCACCTTGCATCTTTCTTTACTTTTGTCTTTTCCCTTTTGTCTTTTGTCTTTATTACTTTTACCCGGAATTTTTAATCTTCCTGACTAACATTACAGTCTGAACGGCCTCTTTAACATCATGAACCCTCAGAATATCAGCACCATTGAACAGGGCAACTGCATTTAAAGCAGTTGTTCCATTAAGAGCAACATCTGCAGTAATATTTAATGTTTTCCAGATCATCGATTTTCGCGATACACCGACCAGAACCGGCAATCCGGCTATAGAAAAATCTCCAAGTCTCTTTAGCAGTTCAAAATTCTGATCGATAGTTTTCCCGAATCCAAATCCCGGATCAATAATTAAATCTTTCACTCCTGCCGACTTAAGCTTGAATATCCTTTCGCCGAACCATTTCAGAATATCAGCAACAACATCTTCATAAACCGGATTATCCTGCATGGTTCTCGGGTTTCCCTTCATGTGCATCATTATATATGGCACATTCAGATTCTCCAAAACTGAGAACATCTTATTGTCTGCATCCCCTCCGGAGATATCATTTATCATGCTGGCTCCACATTCAACAACTGCCTGCCGGGCCACATCCGCCCTGAAGGTATCAACCGATATTATCGCCTGGGGAAGTTCCCTGTTTATCAGTTTAATTGCTTTTAGAACACGTTTACTTTCTTCTTCAGGAGAGATATCTTTTGCACCGGGACGAGAGGAGTATCCTCCTATATCAAGTATATCAGCGCCATCGCCCAGCATTTCTATGGCTGCCTTAAGTATCTCTTCATCAGCAATATACCGGCTACCAGTATAAAAGGAATCCGGTGTAATGTTCAATATTCCCATAACTTTGGGAATCTCAAGGTCAAGTAATACACCTCTTGTGTTAATATACCGTGGCTTTTCCGGAAACATAGTTTTAAAGAATAGCCGAATTTAACGAAATTTGGAATAAACCAATCATACATTTCCATCTTTGCCCGGGGGTTATTACATTTGTACCATATGTAATCATTTGAACAATGAAGGTTTTTGTTATAGAAGGGGTGGATGGTGCCGGCAAATCAACTCAGATCAGGTTGTTAAAAGACTTCTTTTCTGAGAAGGGATATAACTGTGAATACCTGCATTTCCCCAGAACTGAAACACCATATTTCGGTGAGCTGATCGCCAGGTTTTTAAGAGGTGAATTCGGTTCACTGAATGATGTCGATCCGTACCTCGTTGCAATGCTATATGCCGGCGATAGAAAAGATGCCTCACCGGTAATACGCAATTGGCTGATGGAGGGAAAAGTTGTCCTGCTCGACAGATATACGTATTCAAATATAGCTTATCAGTGTGCAAAGCTTCCTGAGGTATCGTCACAGGATAAACTCATGAATTGGATTTTCTCACTTGAATTTAACCATTTTGCCATACCTCAGCCCGACTTAAATATTTTCCTAGATGTACCGTTTGCCTTCACAGAAAAGAATTTAGCAAAGACCAGGACCGGAAATGACCGGGATTATCTTAACGGAACCAGAGATATTCATGAAGAGAGTATAGTGTTTCAGAAAAAGGTCAGGGATATATACCTTAGAGTTTCACAATCAGATGAACGGCTAGCAGTTGTGAATTGCAGTAACAACGATGGAGTGATGCTGAATTCTTCTGAAATATTTGATCTTATTATAAAAATATTCAAAGAAAAAAAGCTCCTTTGATATGAAGATTTTTTGGAATATCTGCAGAATAATTATTGGCCTCGTTTTTATCTTCTCGGGTACGGTCAAAGCAATTGATCCTCTTGGTTCAGCTTATAAATTTCACGACTATTTTCAGGCATTCAATATTGCTTTTCTTAACAGTCTGAGACTGCCACTGGCAATTTTTTTATGTACGGCAGAATTTATTGCAGGATTCTCTGTACTTACCGGATTCCGGCAAAAAACAGGAATATTGGGTGCTCTTATTCTTATGATAATCTTTACTCCTCTCACCCTCATACTTGCTTTAACAAACCCGGTTTCTGACTGCGGCTGTTTTGGTGATGCAATACATCTTACCAATTGGCAGACTTTTGGAAAGAACATGGTATTAATTGCCATGGTTATAGTACTCTTTGCGTGGAGAAAACATATTAAACAGCTCTTCAGCAAGACTGTTGAATGGGTAGTGATAGCTGGCGTTATAATTGTTTTCGTCCTGTTCGCAGGTGCCAACCTGAGATATCTCCCGGTCATCGATTTTCTCCCTTATAAAACAGGAGTTAAAATTGCCGATAAAATGGTCATTCCCGATGGTCTATCCGGTGATGAGTACCGTACGACCTTCATATATGAAAAAAACGGGATTAAAAAAGAATTTAATCTCAATAACTATCCTTCTGATGATTCAACCTGGAAATTTGTCGATCAGAAATCAATACTTATTAAAAGTGGTTATAAACCCCCTATTCACGATTTTATTATTACCACGTTAAATGGGGAGGACCTCACTCAAAAAGTGCTATCTTTCCCGGGTTATTCTGTATTAATGATCTCCAAAAAACTTGCTGAAGCCGGTAATAAAAGTTTGTTAGGAGGTTTTGCACTTGGAAATTATTGCCATGCAAATGGAATTAACTTTTATATTCTGACATCATCGGTGACGGAAGAGGTCAGAAGTTATAACAACGGGCTGATGTTCTGTTCTGTTGACGAAACTACTTTAAAAACCATGGTAAGGGCAAATCCTGGTTACATTTTAATTAAAGATGGAATAATTCTCAGAAAATGGTCATGGGCAAATGTTCCGGAAGAGGAGTGGTTCGGTAAGCTTTCTGATAAATAGAAATGCATCATGCTCCACTCACCTTTAAATAAATACTAAAAAATATAATTTAATTTAAACTTTGAGATTTATGAGAAAGAAGATTGTTGCCGGTAACTGGAAAATGAATATGGATCTGGCAGAAGGACTTAGGTTTGCAGGGTCAATTGAGAAATATTTTAAAGAAAAACCTTCAGACAAGGCGTTGGTAATTTTATGCCCTCCATTTATTCATCTTGCTGGTGTTGCCGAAGTTCTTAAACACGGAAAGGTAGCTCTTGGTGCACAAAACTGTGCCTCTGAAGCATCTGGAGCCTTTACCGGTGAAGTTTCGGCCTGGATGGTTAAAAGTACCGGTGCTCAATATGTCATAATCGGACATTCTGAACGAAGAACTTATTATCATGAGGACGATAAGCTTCTGAATAAAAAGACATTACTCGCTATAAACAGTGGACTGAAGGTTATCTTTTGCTGCGGTGAAGTACTAAAAGAACGTGAAGCAGAACAACATTTCCTTATTGTAAGGAGACAACTGGAAGAGGGATTATTCAGTCTGACCATTCAACAAATGGATATGATTGTTGTGGCTTATGAACCTGTATGGGCTATCGGGACCGGTTTGACGGCAACATCCGATCAGGCGCAGGAGATGCATAAATATATCCGCGACCTCATCAAAGAAAAATATGGGAATGACTGCGCTAAAAAGCTTCCGATTCTTTACGGAGGAAGTTGCAAACCATCGAATGCAGCAGAAATATTCTCTAAACCTGATGTGGATGGGGGTTTGATTGGCGGTGCGGCTCTTAAGAAAGAGGATTTCACAGCCATTGTGGAGGCAATAAAATGAGTTAAGTAAAAAACATTTTTATGTCAAAGAAGCTGGCTATTCTGATTCAGTTAGTCCTGTTGGTGGCGACTGGTATATCCTATTCCCAAACCAAATCTGCTTTTTCAGGAGATCCCGCAAAATTCAGGAATGAACTGACAGCTTTTATGGGACCAAACCTCAAGCCCGAACAACTTACCAACCTTAGTACATTCCTTGTCAGATGGGATAGTGCTGCATTCAGTAATGCAACAATGAAAAAGATAATTGATGTTTCCAGCCTGCTTTCAGCCCGACTTATGCGACCTGTTCCTCATTTCAATGATTTTCTTTTAACCCTTAATTATTTTATTGAGTATAAACATGATATTTCTTCTTTCACAAACTGGCTCAAAGGAGTAAGTGAAATAGCAGTTAGCCAGAAGTTTACAAATGATAATATCGACAAATATTTTAAGAATAGCAGCTCAATGATAAAAGACAATGTGCTATGCGAATCGGGAAGTGTTAAATGGAAAGTAAAAAACACTACACTTAAATTTTTGCACGACACTGCTATTTATGTAACTGTTTCTAAAGCTACACTTACTTGTTATTCACAAAAAGACAGTACTGAACTGTACGATGTCACAGGCACTTATTATCCTGAGACCCAGATTTTCTCAGGCAAAAAAGGTATCATCACCTGGGAAAAAGCCGGGTATTCCAGGAAAGATGTTTTTGCTGAACTTACTGATTATTCAATTGATATGGTAAAAAGCAGTTTCACTATTGATTCTGCAAGGCTCACTCATAGCACCTATTTTAAAGAACCTGTTTTAGGATCACTTACCGATAGGGCAGTGAGTTTCAGTAATAAAGCAAAAGCCAACTACCCTCGTTTTGAAACTTATAAAAAAGAATTCCGGATAAAAAAGATGTATGCCGGGGTCAACTACGAGGGGGGACTTACATTTGAAGGAGCCAATGTAAAAGGAACGGGTAAGAATGCTATCCCGGCGAAGATCACTCTTTTCAGAAATGATACTCTCTATCTTAAAATCAGTTCAAAAGAGTTTCTCTTTTCAAAGGGCGGTTTAACAAGCATGGAAACATCAATGTCGCTTTATCTTGATAAGGATTCAATCTACCATTCAAATCTGGGATTTTCATATTTTGCTGAAACCAAACAGGTAAACTTATTCCGTACAAATAATCCTGTCTCTAAGAGCCCCTATTTTGATTCATTTCACAACCTCGACATGTATTTTGAATACTTGTCATGGAATATGAACGAATCAAAAATCGTTCTTTCCCGCGCCAGAGGAGCCTCTATGGGTCAGGCAAAATTCGAATCCAGCTCTTTTTTTAATTCGGAATATTTTTTACAGTTGATGGGACTCGACGATTACCATCCGCTGAACCGTCTCACAAAATTTGCAGAATGGTTTTATTCCCAGACCTTTCCTGTTAGTGAATTTGCCAAATGGCTGGATAAACCGGAGGAAGCGGTCACAGGACTGTGTATAGATATGGCAACCAGGGGTTTCGTTTTCTATGATCGTGTAAATAATGAAGTTACGATAAAGAAAAAGACCAGGGACTTCCTCGATTCATATGCAAAAAAGAAGGACTATGATATTATAACCATATTGAGTGAGACAAAGTCTCCTACAGATAATGCTGTTCTCGATCTGAAAAAATTCGGACTTACAGTTAATGGAGTATCCGGTTTCCTTCTGAGCGATTCCCAGAAGATTAAAATATATCCATATAACAAACAGCTCGTAATAGGTAAGAACAGGAGTCTTGCTTTTGACGGTATTGTTGAGGCAGGTCTTTTTACCGTATATGGTCACAAATTCTCTTTCAGTTATGATACATTTAAAATAAGGCTTCAAAAGATCGATTCAATTAAAATCTCAGTTGAAACTGAGAAGAAGGATATACTCGGGAATCCTATTATTAAAGATGTAGATAACCTCATACAGCTTGGAAGTGCAGAACTATATATCGATAATCCGGATAATAAATCTGGATTAAAAAGTCTTAAACAGTATCCCATCATTAATGCAACAACTTATTCGTATATTTTCTATGATAAAATACCGGGTTTGGAAGGTATTTATAAACAAAAGGATTTCTATTTCAAAGTTGATCCATTCACTTATGAGAATATAGATCATTATACTAACCAGGATATGAATCTTTCAGGAGAATTTGTAGCAGGGAATATCCTGAAACCAATGAAGCAGTATCTTGTAATTCAGGAAAACAACTCACTGGGTTTTAATATGAACATACCTCCGGAAGGGATTGAAGTATACGGAAACAGGGGTGTATTGTATAATGCTCTGACTATTAGTAACAAGGGGCTTGTTGGAACAGGGACTCTGAAACATTTAACATCTATCTCAAAGTCAGAAGAATTCAAATTCTTCCCTGATTCAATGATCACTCAGGCAACCACTTTCAATATTGAAAAAGACACATCCGGTTTATTCCCCATCCTTAGCAGTCAGGATGTTGCAATTAAATGGCTGACGCAGAAAGATGAATGGAACGTTACTAATGCAACCGGTAAGACTTTTAATATGTTTGAGAATGGAACAACCCTTGATGGCAAATTAGCATTGTTACCTTCTAAACTGAACGGGACGGGAGTAATTAATTCATCCGATTCGAGGATCACTTCAAAACTCTTCAGCTTTACATCAAATGCCATTAAAGCTGATACTGCAGATTATAATCTGAAATCGACTACCACCAGCGGATACTCATTTATTGCTGAAAATGCCAATACCGATATCAATTTTGACCGGAAAATGGCACATTTCAGGCTGAATACAGATTCCTCAGTAGTAAAATTTCCTGAAATACAGTACATCTGTACAATGACAGATTTTACATACAATATGGATAACAGGGTACTTAGTATGGAGCAGAAGGGAAAGTCAAGTTCAGAACTCCTGACAGCCGATAAACTTCTGAAGCTCGACTTTACCAGACTTGATAAACCAACTTTCTTTTCAACAAATAATCTATCCGACACTGTAACTTTTTCATCCTGGAAAGGAAGCTATCATCTTGATCAGGAATATATTGAAGCCGACAACATAAATTATATCCGTGTTGCTGACGCACTCATTCAACCTGAAAATGGAAAGATAATAATCAACCGGAGAGCAAAAATCCAGCAGTTGCAGAATGCCCTTGTTGCCGTGAATAACAAACATATTTTGCATACGGCAAAAATTGACATTGAATCGACCAAAAGATATTCAGGTAGTGGTGTTTACGATTATACCGGTGATGATAAAGAGATCGAGCATATTAATTTTCCTGTCCTGGAGGTTGATACGTTAACTACCTATGCTAGAGGCTATATAGCCCCATCTCTAAAATTTATGTTAAATCCGGCTTTCACATTTACCGGAGATGTTGCACTATCTGCCAGGGCTGATAATCTGACTTTTACGGGAGCTGCAGGTATTTTAAATGACTGTAAGACACTCGAGAGTTATTCAATCAAATTCAAATCCCAGATTGATCCAAAAAATGTAATGATCCCCATAAGCGATAAACCCAGGGATATAAATGATAATCTTGTTTTTTCAGGATCTTATATAAACATTGATTCCATTCATATCTACCCGGCATTCCTGTCAGCTCAAAAATCCTGGACCGATATCCCAATCGTAAATTCGGATGGCTGGCTATATTATGAAAAAAGCAAAGGAAGATACCTGATCACATCCCTGGAAAAGCTGATTGATCATACTCTTCCCGGTAACATGATTTCATTCGATAAGAACTATTGCACACTGTCAGGTGAAGGAAATATTAATTTTGGAGCAAAACTTGATCTTGTTAAGTTTACAAGTGCAGGCAGAGTTACCCATTCTCTTGATTCAGGGAAAGTCAATATTGATGCTATCCTTGCCCTGGACTTTCATTTTTCAACGGAAGCGCTAAGGATCATGGCAGATGAGATCAGATTTATGCCATCCCTTAAACCTGTTAATCTGAATACAGATCTGAATAATAAAGGCATGAAAGATCTTTTGGGAGTTAATGTTGCTTCACAACTAAAAGAGGAGATGGATTTGTTTGGCTCATCAAAAAACCTGCCCAAAGAGTTTACCTACAAGCTTCTTCTTAATGATGTAAAACTATTCTGGAACGAAGCTACATCATCATTCCGGTCAAGCGGTAAAATTGGTATCGGATTTATTGGGCCACAACCTGTTAATGTATATGTTGACGGCTTTATTGAAATCCAGCGAAGGAGATCAGGCGACATGATCGATATCTACCTTAAAGCAGATGGATCTACCTGGTACTATTTCTCATATTTCAAAGGTGTGATGATGACCCAGTCGGGAAATAATAATTACAACACATCAATTGCCAAAATTAAACTGAATGACAGAAAACACCCAGAATCCTCTTCAAAAGTTCCTTATACTTACATGATTGCAGTTGAGGACAGGTTGGGCAGATTCCTTCAAAGAATGTCGAATAATAAACCTGAAGACGATTCCGGAAACCCTGATGGGATTATAAAATGATCTTATACCGCTCCCCAAGTTCTATCAATTCAAGATCGTGGATGTTTTTTCCATCAATCTGAAACCTTATTGCTGTCATAAATCTATGAAACCCATTATATCCTGCTGCACCTGGATTTATATATAAGAATCCGGCTTTTTTATCATATACGACCTTCGCCACATGTGAATGCCCGCAAATGAAAAGATCCGGATGATTTTCATTTAGAGCCATTAGTATTTTCCGGTCATAATGACCAGGATTTCCACCAATATGGGTAATCAAAACACTAATTTCATCAGCCATAAATTTCAAATTTTCTTTATAGACTGTTCTTATGAGAGCGCCGTCTATATTACCGTACACAGCTTTGAAAGGTTTAAAAGCCGCAAGCTTATCAGCTGTTTCAATATTACCAATGTCTCCTGCATGCCAGATTTCATCACACTCAGCAAAATGCTCAAAGAGACTAGGATGTATACACCCATGAGTATCTGAAAGAAGACCGATTTTCATGTCTTATCTACTTTTGTATTACTTTGTGATACTTTGTGTTGTACTTTGTGACCTTTGTGGTAAAATATTTAACCACTAAGGAACACAAAGGTTTTCACAAAGGAACGCAAAGGTTAAATCAATTTATCTATTTTTGTACAAAAGGTCATCCATGCAGATATTTTATGCTCCCGATATAACAAGTGATACATACACTCTTGACGAAAATGAATCAAAACATCTGATCAGGGTTTTAAGAATGGTTCGGGGTGCTGAAGTCAGGTTGATCGATGGTAAAGGAAATCTTTATGAAGCCAATATAAGCGATCCGGATCAAAAAAAGTGCGTTTTAAAAATAACCGGAAAAACTGTCGATTTCGAGAAAAGAGACTACAGGCTTCATATTGCAATATCCCCATTAAAGAACCCCGATCGATTTGAATGGTTCATTGAAAAAAGTGTCGAAATTGGTATTGATGAAATTACCCCACTGATTTGCAGGAACACTGAAAAGCCTGGAATAAAGGCAGAGAGAGTCAATAATATGATAATTTCGGCAATGAAACAATCACTAAAAGCAACTAAAACTGTCCTGAACGACAAATGCAATTTCAAAGATTTTATCGGAATGAATTTGAATGGAACAAGGATAATTGCACACTGTGATAATTCAACAGAAAGATCAAAAATTTCCGATGTCTATTCAAAAAACGAAAATGCTGTAATTCTGATTGGTCCGGAAGGCGATTTCAGTAAAGATGAAATCGGCCTGGCAATTAAGAATAAGTTTTTACCTGTTCATCTTGGCTTCAGCCGTCTGAGAACTGAAACGGCAGGTATTGCAGCCTGCCATTCCATCTACTTTATTAATCAGTGAAAGTGCACTTTATCTGGTATTGAAGTTAAGTAGCTCTCCTATTTTTTTCTTAGGAATTTTGTACAATTTCGTGAACCTGCATTTCTTGCATGAAACGAATGTGAATCTCCTGTTATGAAATTCGAACATTCTTGTCCAAATGCTACCAACTGTCCACATTTCGCCAATTTCGTACTCTTTATTGCCACATTTCGGGCAACTATATTTTAATATCTGGTCCATTATTCCTCCCTTTTAAGATTTTCTGACCTTGATTTCCATCTGCCTGATTTTCGAAGTGCCTGATCAATAATGTATTCAATCTGACCATTAGTGCTGCGAAACTCATCGGCAGCCCATTTCTCCAAAGACTTCAGCTTCTCAGGATCGATCCTGAGAACAAATGGTTTTTTCTCACTCATATTATGAATGCAAAGTTCCTGTATTAACTATAGGTGTTGCGTCTTTATCGCCGCAAAGAACTACCATAAGATTGCTTACCATAGCAGCTTTCTTTTCTTCATCGAGATCCACGATTTTCTTTATGGAAAGTTGCTCGAGGGCCATCTCAACCATAGATACTGCACCTTCTACTATTTTAAATCGGGCAGAAACAACCGCCGAAGCCTGCTGTCTGCGCAGCATTGCATTCGCAATCTCTTCTGCATAGGCAATGTAGTTTATTCTGGCTTCAATTACCTCGATACCACAAATCTGTAACCTTTCCCTTATCTCTTTCTCAAGCTCATTGTTTACCTCCTGACCCCCGCTTCTGAGAGCAATAACAGCCTCGTGATCCTCAAAATTATCATAAGGATATAATCCGGCAAGCTTGCGAAGAGCTGCATCGCTTGTACAAGAACGAAATGCTGATAATCATCCACATCAAATACAGAATTATATGTCTCGGCTACTCTCCAGACAAGTACCAGTCCAATTTTTATCGGGTTACCAATTTTGTCATTAACTTTTATCGGTTCGCTGTTAAAGTTCCGCGCTCTAAGTGAAATTCTTCTTTTTATATAAAAAGGGTTTACCCAGAAAAAACCATTCTCCCTTATTGTGCCTTTGTACGCGCCAAATAAAACCATAACGCACGATCCATTTGGATATACAACTGTGAATCCAAGGACTGTGAAGATAAACAGCAGTGTAAGGATTATACCAGGCCAGATCATTTCGTAAGCGAATCCGGCAATTGCGCCGCCAATGAATAAAACTGCCATCAGCAGAGCCAGATAACCCGACATGGGTTTTACAATAATTTCTTGTTTCATAGGATATGATATTATTTTAATATCACAAAGATATTATTTTAATTTCATATAAACAAAAAAAACACAGGTTTTTTTCCTGTGTTTTTAGTGAATTTTAAACTTTTTTCCTGATTTTATTAATCAGGTTCGTCGTCAAACTTCTCTCCGGAACAACATTAATATTCCGAAGAAGGCCAATCACATCACAAAATTCAGAATTCAAACCCCACGCATCATCATAAATATCTATCTCTTCAATTTTGATATTGTGATATTTAATAAAAGGAGTAGAATTTATTACCATAGGCTTCATGTTTTCTATTTATGAAAAAACGTTCAACAGATAGTAATATTGTCTGATATCTCTAATTTAAAGTCAGACTGATCTTTTTCTCTTCCATTAATCTCCTCATATTTATGAGCGCATATCTCATGCGACCAAGAGCTGTGTTTATGCTTACACCGGTTATATCGGCTATCTCTTTGAAGCTCATATCAGCGTAGTGCCTAAGGATGACCACTTCTCTCTGGTCATCAGGAAGACTGCTTATCATATTCCTGACATCTTTGTGTATCTGCCGTTTTATCAGATCATCTTCTACATTGTCCTCGGCAAACGCTTTAGAATTAAAGAGATCAGATTCGTAGTTATCGTTCGATATGGTATTCATCTGTTTTATCCTGCGGAAATGGTCAATAATAAGGTTATGAGCAATACGCATCACCCAGGAGACAAATTTTCCATTATCGGAATACTTACCTGTTTTTACAGATTGAATTACCTTCAGGAAGGTATCCTGAAAGATATCTTCAGCAAGAGCCTGATCGCGTATATAAAGACTTATATATGCGAAAACTTTGTTCTTATGCCTGTGGATTAGTTTCTCGAAGCATGACTGCTCACCCTTTATGAACCTGAGAATCAGTTCATAATCGGAAATCACTTGATTCATAACTCTCTCTTTTAATTAACTAGAGTAGAGATATTCTATAGGCAGTCTGTTTTTGGTTAGTAAATATCGTAATACAAAGAAAACAATTTTTTTAATATGAAAGTATTACTTTTGAGCTTTAACAGAAATTTAACAAAATAAATCGGGTATCAGATATGCAGGGATCTATTGAAATCAAGGGGGCAAGGGTACATAATCTAAAAAACATAAGTCTTAAAATTCCCAGAAATAAATTTGTAGTAATAACAGGAGTATCCGGTTCAGGAAAATCTTCTCTTGCTTTTGACACTATCTATGCTGAAGGGCAGAGAAGATATGTTGAAAGCCTCTCCTCTTACGCCCGTCAGTTCCTTGGAAGAATGAACAAACCTGAGGTAGATTTCATAAACGGCATCCCTCCTGCTATTGCAATTGAACAGAAAGTAAATTCCAGAAATCCACGTTCTACGGTTGGAACATCAACAGAAATATATGATTATCTGAGACTTATGTTTGCCAGGATCGGTAGAACTTATTCACCAATTTCCGGGAAAGAAGTTAAAAAACACAGTGTTGATGATATTGTTGACTTCCTGGCTGGTCTGCCTGAAGGAACTAAAGTAATTATAAGCTCTTCCGCTGAGATACCTGAGAACATTAATGTTTCAGAATATTTTTCGTTCCTGAATAAACAGGGATTTACCCGGTTAGAATCTGAAGGTGAACTCATTAAAATTGATGAGTTAAAAACTCTTGACGGATTTAAACCCGGGCAACAGATAAACATTGTAATCGACAGGTTAGTTATTAGTCATTCTGCTGATAGTTTCAGTCGTGCTGCCGACTCTGCACAAACGGCTTTCCAGACTGGCAAAGGGTATTGTCAGGTGGTAATAATTGATGAAAATGGTGAAAAGAGGGAAAGTTTTTCAAATAAATTTGAAGAGGATGGAATCCTTTTTGAAGAGCCATCTGAATATCTTTTCAGTTTTAATAATCCTTTAGGTGCCTGTCCTCTTTGTGAAGGATACAGTAAAATTATCGGTATTGATGAAAACCTCGTTATACCTAACCGGAACCTTTCAGTTTATGAGGATGCAATTGTTTGCTGGAAGGGTGAAACAATGAGAAAATGGAAAGAGAGACTGATTACCAATGCAGGATTATTTGATTTTCCAATTCATAAACCAGTTTATCTGCTTACTGATGAACAGAAGGAACTTCTCTGGAAGGGAAACAAATATTTCTATGGGATTAACCGTTTTTTTCAGCATCTCGAAGAGAAAAAGTATAAAATCCAGTATCGGGTACTCTTAAGCCGCTACCGTGGAAAAACGACATGTCCTGAATGTAAAGGATCGAGATTGCGCAAAGAGGCTGGTTATGTTAAGGTTGCCGGAAGAACGATCCAGGAACTGGTGTCAATACCAGTTGGAAATTTATATGACCTGTTTTCCTCGCTTGATCTCAATGAAACAGATGCAAATATTGCCGAACGGCTGATCAAAGAGATCACCGTACGTTTAAAATTCCTGATTGATGTTGGTCTTCCATATCTTACACTTGACAGGCTCTCATCAACATTATCAGGAGGAGAATCCCAGAGAATAAATCTGTCAACATCTCTGGGAAGCAATCTTGTCGGCTCAATGTATATTCTTGACGAACCCAGTATAGGTCTTCATCCGCGGGACACGAACCTTTTGATAAAAGTTTTGAAAGAGCTCAGGGACCTTGGCAATTCGGTTCTGGTTGTTGAGCATGAAGAAGAAATAATAAGAGCTGCAGATGAGATAATTGATATGGGGCCTGAGGCCGGGCGGTTTGGTGGAGAGGTAGTTTATCAGGGAGGACTTGATCTGACAACGTCAAACAAATCTCTTACAGCTGGTTATCTGAGTGGAAGATTAACAGTGCCTGTCCCTCATATAAGAAGAAAATGGAACAGCTATATCGAGGTTCAGGGAGCAAGAGAGAACAACCTGAAAGGAATTGATGTGAAGTTTCCGCTTCATACCATAACTGCAGTAACAGGCGTTAGCGGATCAGGGAAATCAAGTCTAGTTTCAGATATACTTTATAAAGTCTTATCAAACAGGATCAATGGGAACAACTTTAAACCTGGTCAGTTCAGAGACATAGCCGGTGATATATCAGGGCTTTCAGGTATTGAGCTTGTTGATCAGAATCCGATTGGAAGATCGAGCAGATCAAATCCAGTCACCTACCTAAAAGCTTATGATGAAATCCGTAAACTTTATTCTGAGCTTCAAGCTTCGGTTCAGAATAATTACAAAGCTTCGCATTTCTCTTTTAATATTGAAGGGGGGAGATGTGAAGAGTGCCAGGGTGAAGGGATAATAAGAGTAGAAATGCAGTTTATGGCTGATGTTGAACTGACGTGTGAAAGCTGCAAAGGAATGAGGTTCAGGAAGGATATTCTCGAAGTCAGATATCATGGAAAAAACATTTATGATATGCTTGAGATGACTATTGATGACGCAATTAATTTTTTTAACACATATCCCGGAAAGAATGAAAAGAGAATCATCGAAAAGCTGAAACCCCTTTCAGATGTAGGACTTGGGTATATAAAAATGGGACAATCATCCAGTACTTTGTCGGGAGGTGAAAGCCAGAGAGTAAAACTGGCCTATTTTCTTAGTCAGGAACGTGGTTCCGGACATATACTATTCATTTTTGACGAACCTACCACAGGTTTGCATTTTCATGATATCAACAAACTTCTAAAATCAATAAATGCCCTTGTCGAACACGGACATTCAGTAATACTTATTGAACATAACCAGGAGGTGATAAAAAGTTCCGACTGGGTTATTGATCTGGGACCTGAAGGTGGTGAAGACGGGGGCCGGGTTGTTTTCGAAGGACGTCCTGAAGAACTTGCAAAATGTAAAGAATCGTACACGGGTAGATATCTTGCACCGAAACTAAAACAAACACGTAAAAATACATAGGGACGTATTGCAACACGTCCCTACAAACAAATTTTATATGATGTGATTTATTTTTTTATTTTAAAACCGAACATTATTGCTACACAACCACTAGCCGGTGTTTCCCCTGGCTTATTAAATGAATTAACCTTCACAACCAGTTTAAGCTGCTGACTCGACTGCAGTTTGAAATCCCAAGTTTTTGCAAAGTTTGCATCCTTATTGGAATAAAGAACATTTTTATTTGCATCAAGTACCCTGAATTCTATAGCAGGAAGTTTATCTTCCCCACAAACAGAGACTCTGTATTCCATATCAGAGTAAAATGTTTTATATAATTCAGCCTCTTCACCTTCAACAAGTATTGCAGCATGATAGTTCCCATCATGTGTATAGGCTCCCAATTCAGGGATGCAAATCTTTTTAGCGAAGGCCTTGCATTGAGCATCTACAGTTGATGTAGTTGTAATTATCAACAATGCCAGTATCGGAATTAATCTAAATATTCTCATGGGATTAGTTATTTACGAATGTCTTTCTAATATCTGAAACTGTTATCGACAATTCTTTGAATACTTCAGGTGTCATATCTGTCTTGATTTCTGATTTGAGAACTGTGGTATTTGATGTCTTGTCAAACTCAGGTCTTATTTTTGATGTTGTGATTTTAATTTTGTCGAAAACCACTTTCAGCTTTCTTACCTGAACAATGAGGTCATCTACTGCAGGATTGCCTTTGCTACTCTCAAGTAAATTAATCAGTATATCAATTGAAAGTTTCTGATCAATAATTCTTCCAACAAGCTTGTTACCATTAAACTCTTTCATATCAACAAGTTGCGTAGAAATATATAACCCCTCGAACCATCCTCCTACAAGTACCATTGCTGCTATAGCAGGTTGACCATTATCTGAGAGATATGAATTAGAGTTCATGAACGTCTCACTTACAATCTCCATAATGACTTCACTGTTATTGATATTTTCCTCTAGTTTATCAATTTGTGATTGTTCAATTGCCTTGAGTATCCCCAGTCCGTCAGCCATCTTTTTGGCAGCATTCATGTAGTCAATAATAAGCTGTGTTTGTTCATATAAGCTGGCAAAACTTAAATCGCAGGTATATATCCCGAGATTAAGAGCCATACTTTTATTCGTTACGTAACTATTGACATTACCTACCGGATTGAGCAGAACCTCATCAAACCTTGCACCAGCCGATTTGATAAGCATAGCTGATTCAAGTGGTGATGGCAGTGCATTAAATATTTTTTCAGCCTGTTTTATATCTTCTACAACTGCAGTATTATCTTTTGGAACACTTACTGTTACAGTTTCTTTAGGTGCTTTGGTACCTCCAGATTTACAGCCGAAAAGCAGACTGCTAAACAGAAAAACTACCAGTATTTTTGAACAAATTCCAAATTTTTTAGTCATGATGTAAATATTTAATTGTCAAACCTAATTCACGACTAAATTACTATAATATTTTTATTTTTCAAAAACAGCTTTAATTAATTGTTAGGATTTCTAACTTTGCTCCAAATTATCTTAGAATGATAAGATCGGAGAAGAAGCTGAAAGGATTTGCTGAAACACTTAAAAAAGATAATACTTTATTAATTGTTGAAGCAATTGAATTGCTTCGACTGGAGAAGCCCATTGAAGGTGTAGTTGGCTTACTTACAGCATTTTATGACCAGTCTGACGAATTTACAGTAAGAAAAACTATCTCGGGTTTTTTGAATGATCTCAAGGATCAGAGCGTCTGTGAGGAGATCATCAAAGAAATCAGGAAAAAATGGAAAGAAGATACAATCAGTATGTTAGTGTCATCGTGCTGGCAGTCGGGTCTCAACTATTCACAATATTCTCTTGATCTGGCAAAAATATTTTTAAAAGGTGATTATGTAACTGCAATAGAATGTCTTACGGTGATCGAAGAGTCAGTCGATGAATTAAGCAGCGCCAGAAAATCTGAAATTATTAAGATTCTGGATGAAAGCCCTGTTTCGGAAATTAACGAAAAGAAGGGGCTGACCCTTGAATTAATTTCGATCCTTGAAAGATGAAAGGGTCTTATCTTTCTCCAAAAATTAAGCTGCCGATTCTGATAATTGTGCTACCTTCTTCAAGTGCTATTTTATAATCGCCTGACATGCCCATAGAAATCTCCGTAAAAAAAGCACTTGAATTGAAAAAATCGCTTTTAAGTGAATGAAAACAGTCTTTCAGATAACCAAACTCATTTCTGACCTGATGATTATCTGACGTAAAAGTAGCCATTCCCATCACACCACAAATCCTTATATTTTTCAAATTCAATACATTATCTGATTTTAAGTTTTCACACAGCTCCAACATGGTAAATCCAAATTTTGTCTGTTCAGTTGCTATATGAATCTGTAAAAGACAATCTATCACCCTTCCAATTTTAGAAGCTTCGGAGTTTAGGGTATTCAATAATTTATAAGAATCAACCGATTGTATCATACGTATAAAAGGCACGACAGATTTTACCTTATTGCTCTGGAGATGTCCGATGAGATGCCATTCAATATCATTTGGAAGAAGATCTTTTTTGTTCAGGAGCTCCTGAACCCTGTTTTCCCCAAAATATCTCTGACCGCTATTATAGGCATCAATGATATCGCTTACCGGTTTTGTTTTTGATACCGCAACAAGCTTTACATCAGAAGGAAGCTGCTGCTGAAGAATTGAAATATTTTCTGCTATAGATGACATACTTAAGCTATAGTAAACTATAAAAATAGTAAAAAGCCAAATCCATTAAACACAAAGATCACAAAGGTTTTACTCAAAGGTCACAAAGAATTCCTGAGGTCAGGGATACCATATAAAAAATATTTAAGTTTGTTTGATATATAAACCAACCACCTCCCCCCTTCGGGGTACTCCTCCTTTAAAAAGGAGGAGAAATTTTAATAAAAAAATAATCAAATCAGTCTAACAGATGAATTACCAAACCGCTACGTAATTTTGGTTCGAACCATGTTGATTTAGGAGGCATTATATTACCTGAATCAGCAATTGTAATTAGTTGATTCATTGATACCGGATAAAGTGCGAATGCAACTTTCATTTCCCCGCTATCAACCCTTTTCTTTAATTCGCCCAGACCGCGAATTCCTCCTATAAAATCAATGCGTTTGGATCTTCTGAGATCCTGAATGTCGAGTACAGGACTAAGTATCTGATTTGTAAGTATTGTCACATCGAGGACACCTATCGGATCATTATCATCATAGGTACCCGGTTTTGCAGTCAGGCTGAACCATTTCCGATTGAGATATATTGAGAAATTATGGAGCTTTTTAGGTTTGTAGGTTCTACTGCCCTTCTCCTCAATAACAAAGCCATTGCCTAGTCTGGTAATCAGTTCCTCAGGGGTGAGCCCATTCAGGTCTTTTATAGTTCTGTTATAGTCAATTATCTGTAACTGATCGGCAGGGAAATGTACTGCAAGGAAGAAGTTATATTCTTCGGTCCCCTTATGTGAAGGATTCTTCTCCCGCTTTTCTTTCCCTACAAGTGCTGCCGCTGCGGTCCTGTGATGACCATCAGCAACATAGGTATAAGGAACCTTTTCAGCAAACAGTTTTTCAATCAGTTTATTTGTTTCTTTTTTCTTAATAACCCAGAAATGGTGTCCAAACCCGTCCTCAGCAACGAAATCATATTCAGGTTTTTCCGTTCTGACTATTGTATCAACAATCTCATCAATCTCTTTAACAGCAGGATACGTAAAAAACACGGGTTCAATATTGGCATTATTGACCCTTATATGTACCATCCGGTCCTGCTCTTTATCGGGTCGGGTAAGTTCATGCTTTTTAATCATATTATTAAGATAATCGTCAACTGATGCGCACCCTACAATTCCATACTGTGTTCGCTCATTCATAGTCTGGGCATAAATATAAAAACGGGGAGTTGCATCCTGAACCAGCCATCTGTTTTTTTGCCATATTCTGAAGTTCTCAACCGATTTGTCATATACTTTATCCGAGTGGGTATCGGTACCTGCCTGAAGGTCGATTTCTGATCTGGTTATATGAAGAAGTGAGCACTCTTTCCCCTTCGCCATCTTTCGGGCTTCCTCTGTGTTCATTACATCATATGGCAGACATGCCAGATCTTTAGCGAGAGCACGAGGAGGTCTTAATCCCCTGAAAGGTTTAAAAACTGCCATTTATCATAACATATTAAGTACTATTTGTTTACTCTAAATTTTTCGTTCCCCGTTTTGAAAAAGTCGACTATCTGCCTGGCAGCAGCAAGGCATGCATAAAGATTAGCTTCCTCTGTATTGGCTCCCATTTTCTTTTCAGTAAATATAAAGCGCCCCTTATATTTTTCTTTGAAAGTGGCTATACAATCAGGTGCCACATCAGCAAGATACCGAAAATCTGGTCGTTCTTCAAATATTTTAAGAAGTGCTTCCTCGTCAATAACCTCTTTTCTTGCCGTATTAACAAGAACTGCATTCTTCGGCATTCTCTTCAACAGGTCATAACCAATTGATTTATTTGTTTTTTCATTGGATGGCATGTGCAGAGAAATATACTGGCATTTGGAATACAACTCATCCGTTGTATTACAGACTTTAACGCCATACTTCTTAATATCTTTTTCTATAACGAAGGGATCAAAAGTGTAAACATCCATCCCAAATCCTTTTGCTATTTCCGCAACATGTTTTCCAACATATCCGAAGGCATGAATTCCAAGTGACTTACTTCTGAGCTCAGTTCCTGATTTTCCGTTGAATTCGCCACGAGCCAGAGAAAGCATCAGAGCAAATGCCAGTTCAGCCACAGCATTTGCATTTTGACCCGGCGTATTCATTACTACCACATTGTGAGCAGTGCTTGCAGCCAGATCAATGTTATCATAACCGGCACCTGCGCGGACAACGATTTTAAGTTTTTTTGCCGCATCAAGTACCTCTGCTGTAACAAGATCGCTTCGGATTATCAGGGCGTCAACATCCGCAACAGCATTGATCAGATCCGATTGGTTCTTATAGTTTTCGAGTAACACCAGTTCGTAACCTGCAGCCTCCGTAACCAGTTTAATCTGGTTAACCGCAACAGGAGCAAAAGCTTTTTCTGTAGCTACAAGTACTTTCATATTAACTTTTAGATTCAAACTCCTTCATTGCACTTACAAGAGCTTCAACGCTTTCTTTAGGAAGAGCATTATAGGTTGAAGCACGGAATCCACCTACTGAACGGTGACCTTCAATCCCAAGCATACCCTGCGATTTGGCAAACTCTGCAAATGGTTTTTCAAGTTCTTTATATCCGGGAGCCATAACAAAACAGATATTCATAAGAGACCTGTCTTCCGGATCAGGAATCGTAGGAACAAATAACTTGTTTCTGTCAATCTCATCATAAAGGATTTTTGCTTTTTCAATATTCTTCTTCTGTATAGCTCTTACACCTCCGAGGTTTTTAAGCCAGGTGAGAGTCTGCTGCGCTGCAAATACTGCAAATACCGGAGGAGTATTGAACATTGTCTCGCCTTTTATATGTACCCGATAGTCGAGCATAGATGGTATCGGACGGGTTACTTTACCAAGTACATCTTCCTTTACGATAACAAAAGTGACACCAGCCGGAGCAAGGTTCTTCTGGGCACCACCATAAATAATCGAATATTTTGAAACATCAACAGGCCTGCTGAAAATATCAGATGACATATCTGCAACCAGAGGCATTTTTACATCAAGATCTTTTTTAAGCTCTGTTCCGTAAATTGTATTGTTGGTTGTAACATGAAAATAATCAGCATCGGAAGGAATAACATAATTTTTTGGAATATAGTTGAATAATTTATCTTTTGATGATGCAACCTCCACAACCTCACCGAAAAGTTTTGCTTCTTTAATGGCCTTGCTGGCCCACTCACCAGTATTTAAATAAGCAGCTTTCCTGTTCAGCATATTCATCGGGACCATTGCAAACTGCAAGCTGGCGCCACCGCCAAGAAACAAAACCTGATATCCTGAAGGGATTTCGAGCAATTCCTTAAAAAGTGCAATTGTGTCGTTCATGCAGGCAACAAATTCCTTGCTTCGGTGAGAGATTTCAAGAACAGACAATCCTGAACCTGCAAAATCTTTTATTCCTTCAATTGTTTTATCAATTGTATATTGTGGAAGAATCGAAGGACCGGCATAAAAATTGTGTTTTTTCATAAATGACTTTTATTATTAATGGATAATCCGGAATCTGAATTTTCTACAAAAATATATAAATAATTACGAGTAACAATTTTCACAATAGTTAACATTCAAGTAACCGAAGGAGATTCCTCATTCCGTCATTTAAGGATCTCCATATCAACTAGAACTCCATTTTTTATTACAGGAATTTTATCTGTAAAGTCAGTTATAAGGCAGAAGCCAATACAGTCATCGAGTTTTTTATCTCTTAACCGGGTTCTCTGGGCAGCCTTTTCAATATAACCGGGAAGATCATTACGAGCAAGTGACCATAGATCAATTGCAGCATGAGTTGAATCACAAATAGTTACGTAAAAACTGCTTTTCATAAGCTTTTCAGCAATTGCCCCGGCACATAAAGTATCTTCGATATTAAATCTGTTTTTCCATCCTGCACAAAGCAAAAGGACATTCCTATCCTGCTTTAAAAGCCAACGGGTGAGAGCTCCTAAATTAAGGAACGATCCAATTACTGTCATATAAGCCGGCGAGGCAAGATTAATTATTCCGGTACCATTTGTAGTACTATATACAATAGTTTTGCCAGTTACTTTTTCTTTTGTGAAATTAAACGGAGAGTTTCCGAAATCGGCGAAATCCAGTACGAATCCGTCACGTTCGGCAGCTACAAGATAACCGCTGGACTTATATTTTTTTGCTTCGGCCACTTCCGCAACAGGTATAATTGATTCTGCTCCATTGGCAAAAGCTGTACAGATTGCTGATGATGCACGAAGTATATCAATAATTACTACAATTGAATCAGTATGTCCTTCGACTTCGAACAAAGCTGGCGAAAAACATGTCTCAAGTTTTCTTTTATTCATATCTTATAAATCGGCATGTCTACAATTTTTGCCTTAAGATCTTTGTTCCTTATCCTTATAAATATTTCAGTACCGGTTTCCCAGAAACCTTTCCTGAGATATGCCATACCGATACCCTGTTTCATCATCGGCGACATGGTTCCCGATGTTACTTCTCCAATTATTTCTCCTTTAGCATTTACTACTTCATAATGCTGGCGGGGTATCCCCCTGTCGATCATCACAAAACCTTTAAGCTTCTTTTCCACACCCTCCGTCTTCTGCTTTAATAACAAAGCTCTATCAATAAAATCCTTCGCTCCGGTAAATTTAGTTATCCAACTTAATCCTGCTTCGATTGGCGAGGTCTGATCATTGATATCATTCCCATAAAGACAAAAGCCCATTTCAAGACGCAATGTATCACGTGCACCCAGACCGATAGGTTTGATATTAAATTCCTTACCAGCTTCAAATACTGCTTTCCAGAGCCTGGGGCCATCTTCATTTTTAACATATAGCTCGCATCCGCCTGCTCCGGTATAACCTGTAGTAGAGAATATTACATCATTGATTCCTGCAAAATCGAGAACTTTGAATGTATAATATTCCATATTTTCCACAGGCGTTTGGGTGAGCTTTTGCATAGCTTTAAGGGCTAAAGGTCCCTGTACTGCGAGCTGGGCTATGCTATCCGAGTCATTAATAAGTTCTTTACCTGCTTTGAGACCGAACCGTTCTGCATTCTGAATACACCAATTCCAGTCTTTCCCGATATTTGCTGCATTTACTACAAGAAGGTACTTCTCAGGATTATACCTGTAAACCAGAAGGTCATCCACAATTCCTCCCCTCCCATTGGGGAAACATGAGTATTGTATCTTTCCGTCATTAAGGGCAGAAACATCATTCGAGGTTATATATTGAAGAAATTTCAGAGCTTCCGGACCTATGATCCAGAATTCGCCCATGTGGGAAACGTCGAAAACTCCTACTCTCTCCCTTACAGCGATATGTTCCCCGGTAATACCGGAATATTCCACAGGCATATTGTATCCGGCAAATGGAACCATTTTGGCTCCTGCCTCCAGGTGAAATTGTATAAAAGCAGTATTTTTCATTTAAATCTGATATTAATATAAAAAGCAACCACGCTTAATCTGTGATCTATTCAAAATCCATCCGGATAATACTGTACTGGACGAAAGTCCGTTCAGGAGGACAATTTGGACAAGTAAGTGAATTCTTTCCTTAAAAAAACTGACGATTATCAGAATTCAAGGATTTTAAATTCAACCCTTCTGTTTTTAGTACGTCCCTGAGAAGTGGAATTGTCAGAAATTGGTTGCAGAGAACCGTATCCTTTGAATTCCATGCGCGATCTGTCGACACCTAGCTGAACCAGATAATCAACAACGGCCTTTGCTCTTGCTTCAGACAGTTTAAAGTTAAGAGGTTCGCTTCCAGTTTTATCGGTGTGTCCTGATATTTCAATTTTCATCTGAGCATTATCTTTCATAATATTCAACAGACGATTGAGTTCGGTATATGAACTGGCTGTAAGTACAGATTTACCGGTTTCAAACAGGATATTATTAAGAACGACTTTCTTCCCGATCTTAACTTTAATCAATTCGACATTAAGATTATAAACTTCTTTTGACCAGTTATCAGGAACATCAATACGTTTCATATCCGATAAAAATCCGGTGGCCCGCAGATCAACCATATAAGTTTTTTTTGCCGGCAATCTGACCCTGTAACTACCGTCAATATCTGAGCTCGCAGTTGTTGCCACAGTTGCATTGGTGACAATATCAACTAAATCAATTTTTGCCAACACAGGTTCACCTGTTTCCGAATCTTTTACTTTTCCTATAAGGTATAATAGATCATTTACAGGCTCCTGCTTAACGACGGGTGGTGCAACCTCTTTTATAACCGAAACAGTATCCCTGATAATAACCGTATCAGGTTTAGGTGCAGGGGGCGGGGGTACAATTATTTTTACAGGAGGTAATATCCTTCCCTCGTAGATATCTAATCCACCTATACCGCCTGTACGGTTCGAAACAAAATAAAATGCACTATCATTCACAGGTGAAGGGTAATAATATAAATCATCCCAGGGAGTATTCAGAGGATAACCAGCGTTCTTCACATTATCCCAATCACCCGACTTGTTTTTAATACTGTAAAAGATATCAAATCCTCCTATTGAGTTGTGACCTTTGGAACTGAACCACAGAGTATCTCCTGTTTTTGAAAATCTCACCGACTCCTCATCGTAAATTGTATTAATTACCGAACCTGCATTCTGGGGTTTTGACCACTTACGGTCGCTGATCTTTTTTATATAAAAGATGTCTTTTCCGCCAATGCTGCCTTTACTGTTATCTGAAACGTAATAAATCTCTTTTCCGGAAGGACTAATTGTAAAAGATGTTTCTGATCCCCGTGTGTTGATGCCGAAAGGGATCTGTTCAGGTTTTTTCCATACACCTTTTTTGTTTTTTGAAACCTTTATATCTCCATTGTTTTCATAACCTGTATAAACATATAGCAGGTCGTTGGTTGAATTTACATAAAGTGGTGCTTCACAATACTTTGTAGTAAGATCATTCCCGACTAAAACCGCCGGTTCCCAGGAACCATTGTTTGAGCGGGAAGTAAAGATATTTTCATCAAATTTTGTATCGGGATGTCGCTTACCGGATTTGGGAAGTTCCCGCCGTGATGCAAAATAAATTGTTTTCCCGTCAGCAGTGAAGATTTCCGAATAATCATCAGAACCGGAGTTTATATTGGGTCCGGCATTAACTATCGAGATTCTCATTGTATCCCTTGTTACAACCAAAGCAGAATTACACTCATCAATGCATTTTCTTGCTATCAGAATATTCTTTTGAGACTTCTTTCCGGAAGCACTCAGGTAAACGGTAAATTTTTTAATTGCTTCAGAGAATCTGCCTGAATACTGCAGTGCACGTCCGGTGAGTAGAAGAACATCTTCCGCTACATCATTTTTCAATTCAAAAGCTTTCAGGAAAAAACCGGCAGCTTCTTCTTTTTTATCTGAAAAAAGAGCTGAGACACCGGTTTTATAATTCAATTCAGAATTTGAACTATTATATACGAGTGCCTGTAAATATTCATTATAAGCATCATTGTACCAGATACGTTTTTCTTCAAAGAAAGTATTTCCGTAAATGACATGTTTCCAGGCTTCTTCAAACCCTGATTTGCTGTTCTTAAATTCCTTACGTCGGATCGATACATCTGTCTGACCTTCTAATACCAAGTAACTCAGAAGGAATATCGCTATTAAGGAACTGAGAGTATATCGCATAACATCCGGTTTTTGTAGCCATAAAAGTAGCACTTATTTCCTTTATCCAAAAAACCTTCTTTATGAATATGAAGAAAAACTACTCCCTGTCACAATAAAAAATTACTATATTTGTTTTATATTCATTCTATACTGATTTTAGAATTTATCTCTATTTAAATAATGGACTACAAATTCATAAAGACTGATTATCTTGATTCTGTGTCAGGAGGAGATCGTGAGATAATATATGAAATAGTTGCCATGTTTAAGGAGCAGTCGGTTGAGATATATAATCAGATGAAATCACTTTTGGCAGAAAAAAATTATACCTCTCTGGGACTGCTCGCCCACAAAGCGAAATCCTCAGTAGCCATTATGGGAATGAATAATCTGGCAGAAATGTTAAAGGCATTTGAGCTTCAGGCAAAGGAGGGAAAAGAATCTCATTTATATGAATCCTACTTAACCAGATTCAAGAGTGATACGGAAGAAGCTGTGAAGGAGCTTGAGGATCTGATCAATAACAGGTTAAACAGGAATTGAATGCTCAATTTTGAAAAAAAGGATAAAATAGATATTATATCCTTCTCCGTCAATAAGATCAATGCTCTGATCACTGATGATATAAGGGAAGGTATTATTAAAGTATTTGATGTTTCAAACTCGAAAGTGATAATTGATCTTAAAGGTGTTGAATACGTTGATAGTTCAGGATTTGGCTGTTTTCTTGCAGTGATGAAAGCTGCCAGGAATAATTATGGAGTTCTGAAATTTGCAAATCCGGAGCCAAGAGTTTCTGAATTATTCGAGACACTAAATCTTCATACCGTATTTCAGATATACACTGATATTGATTCTTGTCTAAGGTCGTTCAGTTGATTCTATACACTATTCAACTCTCCCTGCTGAAAAAGAGATGACCATCCCTGGTATCTATTTCTATTATGCCCTCTTTTGAAACCTTTCCACCGATAATCTCTTTGGATAATTCATTTACTATCTCCTTTTGAATTAATCTCTTAACCGGTCTTGCTCCCAGCTGAGGATCATAACCCTTTTCAGTCAGCCAGTCAATAGCACTTTCTTTAATCACAATTCTCAGGTTAATATCCGCGAGCATTTTTTCAATAAGGTGGAGCTGTATTTTCACGATCTCTTTTATCTGAGCTTTACTTAAAGGTCGGAACATTACAATTTCATCGACTCTGTTAAGGAACTCTGGTTTAAGTGTTCGTCTCAATAATGCAAGTATTTCTTTTCTTAGAAGATCCTCTTCCTTTTCCGGTAAATTGTTTTTCCATTTGTCCATTCTGTCTCTGATGATATCTGATCCCAGATTTGATGTCATGATAATAATGACGTTCCTGAAATTTACGGTGCGGCCTTTATTGTCTGTAAGTCTTCCCTCATCAAGAACCTGTAGCAGCAGGTTAAACAGATCAGGATGAGCCTTTTCAATTTCATCAAGAAGTACAACAGAATATGGTTTATGTCTGACAGCCTCAGTAAGTTGTCCTCCTTCTTCATAGCCAATGTAACCAGGAGGTGCACCTATAAGTCGCGATACAGAATGTCTCTCCTGATATTCCTACATATCGATCCGTGTCAGCAGGTTCTCATCATTAAACAGGAAATCTGCAAGGGCCCTTGCCAGCTCAGTTTTTCCAACCCCGGTGGTTCCTATAAAAATAAATGAACCTAAGGGTTTTTTCTGATCCTGAAGTCCGGCTCTTGATCTACGTACAGCATCCGCAACTGCAGTAATGGCTTCATCCTGCCCGACTACCCTTTTATGTAATTCATCTTCAAGCCTTAATAGTTTCTCCTTTTCACTTTCGAGCATCTTTGATACAGGAATGCCGGTCCATTTAGATACTATGGCTGCAATATCTTCCGATCGAACCTCTTCCTGAATCAGCGAACCTTTGCTTCTTCTCTTTTCAATAAGATTCTTCAGTTCTGATATTTCCTTTTCGAGTTCAGTAATTCTACCATACCTTATTTCTGCCACTCTTCCATAGTCACCGCTTCTTTCTGCCTGTTCTGCTTCAATCCGCAGAGATTCAACATTTTCTTTTTTGGTCTGCACCTTATCGATCATCTCTTTCTCGGACTTCCAGCTTGCTATCAGTTCATCCCTTTTTGATTGCATATCAGCAAGTTCACGTGAAATTTCTTCAGCTTTGACAGTATCTCCATCCCTCCTGACAGCCTCTCTTTCAATTTCAAGTCGTGTGATAGTTCTTTCTGCCTCATCAATGGCTTCAGGTACTGAATTCATTTCAAGCCGCAGTTTAGATGCAGCTTCATCAATAAGGTCAATTGCCTTATCGGGTAAAAACCTGTCAGTTATGTACCTTGTTGACAGATCGACTGCTGAAATGATTGCTTCATCCCTAATAATAACTTTATGATGTGTTTCATATTTCTCACGGATACCCCGAAGTATCGAGATCGAATCTGTTCTGTCAGGTTCTTCAACCATCACTACCTGGAATCGTCTTTCAAGTGCTTTATCTTTTTCAAAATATTTCTGATATTCGCTTAAAGTTGTTGCCCCGATGGCTCTGAGTTCGCCCCTTGCAAGAGCAGGCTTCAGGATATTGGCTGCATCCATTGCACCTTCCGATTTACCAGCACCTACAAGAGTATGAATTTCATCGATAAAGAGCACAATCTCGCCGTTCGAGCCAATAACTTCATTAACAACCGATTTTAATCTCTCTTCAAACTCTCCTTTATATTTTGCCCCTGCAATCAGGGCTCCCATATCGAGCGAGTAAATAATCTTGGATTTAATATCTTCCGGAACATCTCCTCTTATTATCCTGTGAGCCAGTCCTTCTGCTATAGCTGTTTTACCTACTCCCGGTTCACCGATCAACAGTGGATTATTTTTTGTTCGCCGGGTAAGTATCTGCAGTATTCGTCTAATCTCTTCATCTCTACCGATCACGGGATCGAGTTTCCCCGATCTTGCTCTTTCATTAAGATTGATTGCGTACCTGTTTAGTGAATTAAATGTCTCTTCTGAGGTCTGGTTTTGAACAGTCGCTCCCTTCCGAAGTTCCTTAACAGCTGCCAGCAGTTCTTTCATAGATACTCCTTGAGCCTTAAGAATATGTGCCGTTCTGTCATCAGTATCAAGTATACCCATCAGTAAATGTTCAGAGGAAACAAATTTGTCTTTCATACTCACTGCATGATCATTAGCCTTCCTGAAAGCTTCTGATACTAATGATGATACGTAGGAATCTGCTCCTGAAACCTTTGGATATGAATCAATAAGTACATCGGTCTCTTTTGTCAGAGATAAGATGTTTACGCCCATCTTCCCAAAAAGGAAATTCGTAATACTCTCTGCCTCGCTCATAACTCCTTTGAGGATATGAGCACACTCAACAGCCTGCTGCCATTTTGCATTAGCGATATCGAATGCCTTCTGAACTGATTCCTGAGCCTTTAATGTGAAATTATTTAAATTCATATTGTTGTATTTGATTACAGGATAGCAAATTTTCTGCCATATATGATCAAACATGAATAATGGTCGTTTTGACATCTAATTATCAACCAATTGTGTCAAACTGGCAATACTCAACATTATGCGCTATCTTTGTCACAAATTCTGAATTATGAGTAAAGTTTTGTGGAAACCCGGAACAATGATTTATCCCTTACCAGCAGTAATGGTCAGTTGCGGATCAGTACCTGAAGAGTATAATATTATTACAATTTCATGGACAGGTACAATCTGTACAGATCCGGCAATGTGCTATATTTCGATCAGGCCGGAACGTCATTCCTATGAAATTATAAAAAGAAATGGCGAGTTTGTAATCAACTTAACTACAAAATCACTTGCATTTGTCACTGATTGGTGTGGTATGAAATCGGGGAAAAAACATGAAAAGTTCTCAGAAATGGTGCTGACACCTGTTCCGGCCTCAAGAATTAAAGCACCTTTAATTAAAGAATCACCTGTGAATATTGAATGTATTGTTAAGGAGATTAAAGAACTTGGTTCACACCATATGTTCATATCAGAGGTGGTTGCCGTAAATGCTGATGAAAAATATATTGATAAAAGCACCGGTCTTTTCAGATTAAATGAGGCAGAACCAATATGCTATTCACATGGAAAATACTATGAAACAGGTAAGCTGATCGGCAAATTTGGTTTTTCAGTAGAGAAGAAAAAGAAGCAGCTGATAGCAAAACAACGATAGGATCATCTTCAAAATAGAAAACATTAATTAGGATTCCTTGCAGCAAATAACTAATTTCATATCTTCAAGGTCGGAATTATAAAGTGACTTTTTATGAGTGAGAAGATCTTAGAAACACTGATGCAGTTGTTTGCGATAATTGCCAAACCTCAAAGCAACGACGATGAGAGAAGAGGTGTTGTTGAGGTTTTTCTCAGACGTCTGCTCAATCAGGAACTGGTTAAGAAATACCTCTCCACTTATAATGAAAAATATGAGGAAGCCCGCAAAAAGCTTGAAAAAAGTAATGCCGAAAGACGCGAGGGAGCTATCGCTATAAGGATCAGAAAGCTGTGCAAGGAGATAAACGAACAGGGGCAGCTCGATCAGGAACAGAGAATAGTTGTAGTCGTTCAGGTACTTGAATTTTGCAAATCGGGAGGGCAGAAAGTAAGTCCGCTTGAATTAGGTTTTGTCAGCACTCTGGCAGAAGGTTTAAATATTACCACAAAGGAATATGAATTCATTGAGAGATTTGTTCTCAATTCCTTTAATGATATTCCTGCTATTTCTGATCTGTTAGTGATTAATGGTATAAAAAACTTTGAACACAAAGAAACAAAACACGCTTATAAGGATTTACTTAAAGGGCACATCTGGATACTATATGTTCCATCGGTAAATAAATACTTTGTCAGGTTTGTCGGTTCCGGAGAGCTTTCAATGAACAGTCAGTTACTTCAGGAGGATAAAGTCTATCCTTTCAGTCAGGGATCGTCAATTAAAGGATATAAAATAACCCCTATTTATTACTGGGATGTTACGATGCAATTCCTGAAGGAGGAATTTAAATCATCGAGGGTAGTATATGAAGTTAATAATGTTGAATACCGGTTCAAAAGCGGAAAGGTGGGTATTCATCATATGAGTTTCAATGAAGAATCGGGAAGGATGGTGGGGATAATGGGTGCCAGCGGAGCAGGAAAATCGACACTTATGGGTGTCCTGAATGGCACAAGTGATCCATCTGACGGGGAAGTGCTTATTAATGGAATAAGTATACACAAGGATAAGGAAAAAATCAAAGGACTTATCGGATATGTTTCACAGGATGATTTGCTTATTGAAGAGCTTACTGTTTTTGAAAATCTGTACTACAATGCCAAGCTTTGCTTTGATAATTTAGCTGAAGAAGAAATCATCACCAGAGTGGATAGTGTGCTGAAGAATCTGGGACTTTATGAAATAAGAAATATCCAGGTTGGCAGTCCACTCAACAAAAAAATAAGCGGAGGACAAAGAAAGAGACTCAACATCTCTCTGGAGCTTATCCGCGAACCTGCCATAATGTTCCTTGACGAACCAACTTCGGGTTTATCATCGCGCGACTCTGAAAATATTCTTGACCTGTTAAAGGAACTGGCACGAAAGGGTAAACTTCTGTTAATTGTTATCCATCAGCCATCTTCTGAGATATTTAAGATGTTTGATAAGCTTATTATACTTGATACCGGCGGATACCTTATATATAATGGGAACCCTGTTGACTCTATCGAGTATTTCAAAAGAAAAATTGAACAGGCAAATTATAATGAGAGTGAGTGCTATGTTTGTGGTAATGTCAATCCTGAACAGATTTTCAATATTGTTGAGACCAAAGTATTTACTGAAAGCGGGCAACCTACAGATACGCGAAGGATTTCGCCGGCAGACTGGAGTACCCTTTATAAAGATGAAAAGAAAGAAGATAAACTGGAACCAGGCAGTTCAGTACCCGAGATAAATTTCAAAACTCCAAACAAACTAAAACAGTTTATTGTATTTGCCAAACGTGATGTACTTTCAAAAGTTGCCGACACACAATATCTTCTTATTACACTTTTAGAGGCACCTGTACTTGCATTTTTTCTTGCCTTTCTAATCAGGTATTTTGATGAAAGCATAAAGAATCCTCATTATACCCTATATGATAACAGCAATCTTCCCATCTATATTTTCATGTCGGTAATAGTAGCTATCTTCATGGGTCTCACTGTGAGCGCAGAAGAGATAATAAAAGACCGAAAAATTCTTAAAAGGGAGGCATTCCTCAATCTGAGCTGGAATAGTTATCTTATGTCAAAAGTGTTTGTTCTGTTTGCTATATCCGCAGTACAGGCATTCACTTTTGTGCTTCTTGGAAACAGTATTACCGAGATAAAAGGAATGATGTTTGAGTACTGGCTAATTCTTTTTTCCTGCTGGGCAGGCGCAAACATGCTGGGATTGGTAATATCCGACAGCTTTAAAACAGTGGTAACTATTTATATATTAATACCTTTCCTTGTCATTCCACAAATTATTTTAAGCGGGGTTATGGTGAAGTTCGAAAAGCTGAATCCCAATATATCCTCTCCGGTTTCAATTCCGATTTATGGTGAGTTCATAACTGCACGTTGGGGTTATGAGGCCCTTGCGGTTAAACAGTTTATATATAACAAATATGAACTACCCTTTTATTCTTTTGAAAAGGATATGAGTAAAGCAGTATTTAAGAAAGATTACTGGACTACTGAGATTAAGGGTAAAGTCGATGATATAATAAATAGTCTCAGCAAAGGTGTGAGAGATAATGAGTTCAACGATAACCTTCTTCTCGTTTCTAACGAAATAAAAAAGCAGCTTGCCTTAACACCGGAAATCAAATTTGAATATACCGAGCAGCTTACGCCCGACAAGATTACTCAGGAAATAGCTTCAGCAGCTATCAATTATATTGAAGCAATAAGAAAACTATATGTAAATATTTACAATGATGCCAGCAACCGGAAAGAGGCACTAAAATCAAGACTTGCCGGAGAAAATCTCCAAAAATTCCTTAAGCTCAGGGATGATTATTTTAATAAATCGCTTGAAGAGTTTGTTAAGGACAAGAATGAAACAACAAAAACCATTATTTACAAGGGCGAATTGATTCAGAAACTCGATCCTATTTTCATGGATTCAAAGCACAAACTGATCAGAGCACATTTTTATGCACCTGAAAAACAGATTTTCGGAGTGAGAGTTGATACTTACATAGTTAATGTTATCGTTCTCTGGCTAATGACAATTCTTCTTTACCTGATTCTCTATTTCAGATTGCTTAAAAAACTTCTCGATTCGGGAGAAGCTGTTTTCGGGAAGAAGAAGAAAAACAGTGATTAGGTTATATAGTATAAAACAATAGGAATCTCTTAATAACAGGTACTCAGAAATTGCTTATTCAACAATCTCAATCATTTTAAACGGAACTCTGATAATTGATTCATAATCCTCTCCTGCTTCGAGCATATCTTCATCATCTTCTTCATAGTACCAGTTTACTTCAACCTCGTTTTTAGCTCTGTGTATTGCTTCGAGTTTCTTGAATACATCGAGGATACACTTTGACGAACTGGTGTTGAAATATTCCAGACGGATATTCACTACAGTTTTTGAAAGTGGAGACTCCTTATAAGTATCGAGCCAGTCAACTAAAGGTTTGTAGAATTCTACCGAGTTTTCCGGAATAGAACGTCCTTTTATTTCAAATACGCCTTCTGCAGAATCAAATTTTACTGTAGGAGTTTTGGCGGTTCCTTCGATGATGATCGGTTCCATATTTATCAGATTTAAAAGTTGTGTTAATTCTTTTCGTCCACTAAAATATCGAGATAAAAAAATGAATAATAATTATTATATTTTATGAATGAGTATTCAAGCCTGTTTCCGGTTTTCCTTGCTATATCGACGAGCCCGAGTCCACCTCCGCCTTTGGCGGATATCCTTTGGTGGTTCAGAATAAACTTATATAATTCCTTAATCTCCTCATGGCTTTACCTGTTTATACGTTTTATTTTCTCTTCGAGCTTCTCAATGTTTTCGACATGTACAAAGTTTCCTGTAATAATTCTATACCCGTCGTCAACCTTTTTCACTACTAGCAGGCCAAACCTTTCAGATGTCTGATCCTCAAAGTCATCGGGAACTTTGTCAACATGATGATAAAGATTCTGAAGGCTTTCGACCAGAACATTATAGACTTTTTTCCTGAGTTTAGATTGTTCATTAACCTCAACCATCTTATCCTCAATAGAGTCAAGAACATGGTTTATGACATCAGAATCAACATTACCTTTATAGTAAAGGATTGTATTCCCGGTCGGCTGGTCTGAAAAGTAATTCTCTATATTAAAGCTCATTTAAGCTTCTTTAAGATATGGTCAAGTTTTTCCAATAACAAATATAATAAAAATATAAAGTTACCAAATTATAACTTGCCCACTTTCAGGTTTTTTAAATATTGACTATATATTTTGATAAAAGTAACAAATTGTTGTGATCAACGCAATTAAAAAGGTGATTTCAGACCTTCTCCCTCTTTTTTGTTCCCTGGTACATCTCATATTTGAGGAGAATGCATTCTAAAGCTCCATTGAAAAGTGTGTGCTTTTCCTTAGGTTTCAAGCCAACATGTTTAAGTGATTCTTTGTTTGAGGTAATCAGCCAGGCTGTAGTTCCCGGAAAATTATGCTTTAGCGTTGTTCCGATCATTCCATATAGCTGATCAATTTCTAAAGGCTGAAGTCTTTCACCATAGGGTGGATTTAGAAACACATATCCCTTATTATCAATAGATTTAAGATTTTTAAAATCTGATATCTCAAGTGATATGACATCACTTAATCCTGCAGCTTCAACATTGGTTCTGGCATATTGCAAGGTCTGTTCCGAAATATCACTCCCAATTATTTTTACACCAGAAGGTCCAATCTTACCATCACATTCGAGTTTAATCTTTTCGAACATATCTGCATCAAAATCTTTCCATCGCTGAAATCCAAAATATTTCCGGAATTTTCCCGGAGGAATTTTACAGGCAATCAATCCCGCCTCGATAGGTATTGTACCGGAACCACACATCGGATCAGTTAATGTCGCATTTGCGTTCCATCCCGATAAAAGTATTATGCCGGCTGCAAGAACCTCATTAAGGGGAGCAAATGCATGCTCCTGCCTGTAGCCGCGTTTAAACAATGGCACCACAGAGGAGTCAAGAGAGATAGTTACAACGTCATTGCTTATATGAAGATTAATGAGAATCCGCGGATCAGTTGTGTCTACTGAAGGCCGCCGTCCTGTCTTTTTCCTGAATGTATCGGCTATAGCATCCTTGAGAATAAGTCCGGCATATCCCGTATGACCAAAATGGGGAGAATTAATAACAGGAACGATGGAAAAGGTATCATCGGGATCCATAAATTTTTCCCATTCAATCTTCGAACCGCCGTTGTAAAGATCCTCTTTTGATCTTATCCTGAATTCCGCTACTGGTATAAGTACCGACAATGCAGTTCTTAAACAGTAATTTACACGGTATAAAAGACTAATATCACCATTAAACATTACTGCGCGGTTTGCAGTTTGTATATCAGTGGCACCAAGATTTATAAGCTCTTCGGCGAGAACCTTCTCAAGTCCGTAAAGAGTCTTTGCTACAAATCTCATTATGATATTATTGACTCCAGTTTACTTATTGCCAAGTATTGAGTTATAGCTCCTGGCATCTGAAATAATCTTCAGTGCTTTATCTATTACTTTATCGTTTTCATTTATTATCTCAAAATATTCACTGGTCTTCCAGATATTTGTTGCAATCAGTCCTTTTAAAATTAACAGGATTTCATCTTTCGATTTATTGAACTGCTCTTCATTAAATTTTACTCCTTCAGCTTCTCCTTTTGCAATGAAAGATTTAATATCATCATCACTGATCTCAAATTTTTTCTTAAAGTCATCGAATGATTTATACTTTAAATTAAGCAAGGATCTGTTCTTATCATAATATTCAAGAGTAAAAGAATTCAGAACATTTTTTGCATAAAGTTTGTTAAAATAAAGAGAATTATATGAGGTATCAGCAGACACAAATACATCCGGCATTATTCCTCCTCCTCCGTATACAACACGGTTGTTAACCAATGTTTTATACTTCAGTGAATCGGACAAATGGATACTGTCGGCTGACAAAAGCTCGCCATCTGTATATCTTTTATAGAAATTCTCCATGTATTTATCGTAACCCTCTTTGTATGGTCTTTGTATTGATCGGCCTGTAGGAGTGTAATAACGGGCTATTGTTAGTCGTATCATCGAGCCATCTGTAAGGTAGAATCCATTCTGGACCAGGCCCTTACCAAAGGTCCGTCTGCCCATAATGACTCCGCGGTCCCAATCCTGTAAAGCTCCAGCCAGGATCTCACTGGCTGATGCTGATCCCTCATCCGTGAGAACAACAACCCTTGCCGAAGAAAGAGATCCCTTACCATTTGAGGTAAAATCCTGCCTTGGATTTTTTCTTCCGACCATGTATACAAGTAGTTTCTGATCCGAATAGAATTTATCAGCCAGTTGTGTAGCAGCAAGCATCACGCCACCACCGTTTCCCCTCAAATCGATAACAAGATTTTTCATGCCATTTTTTATAAGAACGGCAACTGCATCTGAAAATTCTTTTTCGGTAGTTGTGGCAAATTTATTCAGTCTGATATATCCGGTTTCTTTATCAAGCATATATGAGGCATCGAGACTATAGATAGGTATCTTATCGCGTACAATAGTGAATTCGAGGATCTCTTTTTCTCCTCTTCTAAATATAGTAACAGTTACTTTTGTTCCTTTCGGTCCCATTAACCTGCTGCGGACACCTGATGTGGAAATTTTTATTCCGGTAACCTTTTCCTGGTTTATGGTAAGAATTCTGTCCCCCGCCCTTATTCCTACTTTTTCTGATGGTCCTCCTGTAATCGGTTCAATAATTATAATTGAGTCACGAAGCAGATTAAACTGAACACCAATTCCTTCAAAATTGCCATTAAGAGGCTCATTCATCTCTTTTACATCTTTTGCGGATATATAAGTTGAATGTGGATCAAGATTTTTCAGTACTTCAACTATTGCTTTTTCCGTCAGGAGATCAAGATTAACTGTATCAACATAAAATGCATCAATCAGATTCAGAGTTCTTCCGAACTTAAAAGTTCCTTCGTTTAATATCTGTGATGATGCTGTTAATGTAAACAGGAATAATGAAACTGATAAAACAGCTACGTTTAATGTTTTTCTCTTCATACTTTTATTTTCAATACTATATTATATTTCAACAATTTAAATGTCAGAAAGTTCTTGATAAATACATGTTAAGAACACACCTTATCCCTCCCATCGTTTTATTGCCCCCCAACCCCCCTAAAGGTGGGCTAATTCCTTATATACTATAAAATTTATTTTTGTCCTTTTTACTTTTATCTTTTGTCTTTAATCTTAAACTATTCCCATTCAATAGTAGAAGGTGGTTTAGAGCTAATATCATAAACGACCCTGTTAATTCCCTTTACCTTATTAATAATTTCATTAGATATAAAACCGAGAAACTCATATGGAAGATGAGACCAATCTGCTGTCATACCATCAGTTGAGCCTACTGCTCTGAGTACAACAGCATTTTCATATGTCCGTTCATCGCCCATCACGCCAACCGATTGGACAGGAAGAAGAATTACGCCGGCCTGCCATACTGAATCGTATAATCCATATTTTTTAAGACCTTCAATAAAAATATCATCAGCTTCCTTAAGAATCTCAAGCTTTTCGCGAGACATCTTACCGAGTAGACGGATTGCTAATCCCGGACCGGGGAAAGGGTGTCGTTTAAGGATAAAATCGGGAAGAGAAAGAGCTTTTCCTACCTTTCGTACCTCGTCCTTAAAAAGCAGACGGAGTGGTTCAACTACCTGTAGATGCATCTTTTCCGGCAGGCCTCCCACATTATGATGCGACTTAATTGTGGCTGAAGGACCGTTAACTGAAACAGATTCTATCACATCGGGATATATAGTTCCCTGCGCAAGCCATTTAACATCTTTAACTTTTTTTGCCTCAGAATCAAATACATCGATGAAAACACGTCCTATAATCTTCCGTTTGGTTTCAGGATCACTAACACCTTCCAGCTGATCAAGAAATCTGTCGCATGCATCGACTCCAACAACATTAAGGCCTGATCCGATGTATGATTCAAGAACTTTATTAAATTCATTCTTCCTGAGTAATCCGTTATCAACAAAAATGCAGGTAAGGTTTTTACTGATTGCTTTGTTTAAAAGAAATGCTGTGACAGAAGAGTCTACACCCCCTGAAAGACCAAGGATTACCTTATCATCACCCAATTGATCTTTCAGATTTTTGACAGTTGACCCAATAAATGAATCGGGAGTCCAGTTCTGAGCGCATCCGCAGATCCCGATCACAAAATTTTTAAGTATCCGGGTCCCCTCAGTTGTATGATATACTTCGGGATGGAACTGTATTCCCCATGTACTTTCGCCCTTTATGTGATATGCCCCTGCTTTTACATCAACTGTTGATCCTGTTATCTCATATCCTGCAGGTATTTCTGCAATGGTATCAGCATGAGACATCCAGACCTGAGTACCTTGGTTAATATCTGTAAAAAGAGGATCATTACTATTAATAAAGACAAGATTGGCTCTGCCATATTCACGAATACCTGAAGGCAAAACTTCTCCTCCATAATTTTGAACGAGGTACTGGGCTCCATAACAAACACCAAGCAATGGAATGATTCCTTTTATCTTCGAAAGGTCGGGAGTGGGTGCAACCTTGTCACGAACGGAAAATGGACTTCCAGAGAGTATAACACCTTTAACATTTTCATCAGGAGCAGGAAAATGATTGAATGGATATATTTCACAATATACATTAAGCTCTCGTATTCTCCTGGCTATAAGTTGAGTATACTGAGATCCAAAATCGAGTATTAAGATCTTTTCCTGCAAGTTCTTCTTCTTTTGAATTATTTTTCTTTGTGGTGTTAAAATTGGTCGCAAAGATAATTATTCTTTACTAAAGTTCAGAAATATTCCCTACTTCAAAACTCTTGCCATCGATAGCCGGATAAGTTTCCGGAAATATTGTTCTGGCCTCCTCAACAAGAGGTAAGACTTCTTTATATCGTGCGGAGAAATGACCTATGAGAAGAGTACCGGCTCCTGCATCAAGTGCGGTTTTTGCAGCATCAAGTGTTGTTGAGTGGCCGGTGATTGCAGCAAGTTCTTCTTTGCTTTTATCGAAAGTTGCTTCGTGGTACAACAGGTTCACACCTTTAACGAAGGAAGCCAGCCGTTTGAAGTATTTTGTATCGCTACAATAGGCATAAGATAAGGGTTCTGATGGAGGAAGTGTTATGTCCTCATTTCTTATTACAGCTCCATCGGTAGTAATGAAATCCTCTCCTTTTTTAATTGCAGGAATTCTGACATGTGGAATATTGTACCTGTCGATACATTCTTTGATAATATTCCTTTCGGATATTTTTTCCCTGAAGAGAAATCCGTAGGATGGAATCCTATGCTGAAGGGGAAAGGATGTTACTGTAATATATTTATCGTCGAGTATCTTCATCGGGTCTTTACCTGAAAGAGGTATAAAATCAACTTCATAGCTTAGACGGATATCAAAATCATTGAGATGTGAAATCAGAATACTCTGGTAATTTTCAGGAGCATAAAGATGAATTGGATTTTCCCTCCCCATCAGGCTGAAGGTTGACAATAATCCATAAAGCCCGAAGACATGATCGCCGTGAAGATGACTTATGAAGATATGATTTATTTTTGCAAATCTGATCCTTGTTTTCCTTAGTTGCATCTGTGTTCCTTCACCACAGTCTATTAAAAATAAACGCTCATGTGCAGTCAGCACATGAGCGGAGGGATATCTTCCTGATGCAGGCAATGCAGAACTAGAACCAAGTATAGTCAGTTTCATCACGTTCTGCAAAGCGATATGCTTTAAGATATCATCTTTTCAGCATCTTCAACCGTTCCGGTTATTGTAAGAACAGTATCGAGCTGAGAAATGGTAATAAGTCGTTCAACAGCTTCATTAAGTCCGCAAAGAACGAAAGTACCACCTGCATTTTTACATAATCGGTTTGCTACCAATATGGCACTTAAGCCAGAAGAGTCGCAATATTGACATTTTTCCAGATCGAGGATGATATTCTTTTCACCCTTTCCAGAGACAAGTACAAGTTCCGACTTAAGTGCCGGAGCAATGTGGGTATCAAGTTTTTCCGACTGTATCTGAATAACAGTGCTGTTATTACGGCTCTCAATATTAAAATCCATAGTGTTAAATTTTGATAGCCTAAATTTAATTAATTTTTCGATTTCTTGGAAGCTTTATTCTCTTTTTCTTCCATTTCTTCTTTTAAAGCAGCCAGCTGAGAGATATCACCCAGTGTAGTTTTTTCAGAACTGGATTTCTGTTTCCGTGCGGTTTTCTTTGGTGCAGCAGGTTCTGATTTCTTTACAGGAGCCTCAGCAGCTTTCTTTTCGTCTTCAAATACTCTGCTGTGTGATACAATGATTTTTTTTGCTGATTTGTTAAATTCAATTACTTTGAACATCAGTTTTTCATCAACTTTAGCCATCAAACCGTCTTCTTTTACGAGATGTTTTGGAGTAACAAATCCTTCAACACCATAAGGAAGAGCAATAACAGCACCTTTGTCAAATACTTCAACAACTGTACCTTCATGTACTGAATCCATTGTAAAGAGATTCTCGAATACATCCCATGGATTCTCTTCAAGTTGCTTGTGACCAAGACTCAGACGTCTGTTTTCTTTGTCAATTTCCAGTACAACTACCTCAATATCGGCATCAATTGCTGTAAATTCGGCGGGATGCTTAATTTTCTTAGTCCACGACAAATCAGAAATATGAATAAGTCCGTCAACTCCCTCTTCAATTTCAACAAATACCCCGAAATTGGTAAAATTTCTGACTTTTGCAGTATGTTTTGAACCGACTGTATATTTCTCATCAATATTCTGCCATGGATCGGCCTTGAGTTGTTTGATACCGAGTGACATTTTTCTCTCATTCCGGTCGAGTGTCAAAATTACTGCTTCAATTTCGTCTCCTACTTTCAGGAACTCCTGGGCACTTCGCAGATGCTGTGACCATGACATTTCGGAAACATGTATCAGCCCTTCAACACCTGGTGCAATTTCAACAAATGCACCATAGTCAGCCATAACAACAACTTTCCCTTTTACCTTATCGCCAATATTCATGTTCGGGTCAACCGAATCCCATGGATGGGAAGTCAACTGTTTAAGACCAAGAGCAATTCTCTTCTTGTCGTCATCAAAATCGAGAATTACGACGTTAAGTTTCTGATCGAGTTGTACGATCTCTTCCGGGTGATTAACCCTACCCCATGAAAGATCGGTTATATGAATAAGGCCATCTACACCACCAAGGTCGATAAAGACGCCATAAGATGTTATATTTTTAACAGTTCCTTCAAGAACCTGTCCTTTTTCAAGTTTTGCAATGATCTCTTTCTTCTGTTGCTCCAGTTCAGCTTCGATAAGAGCTTTGTGTGAAACAACTACGTTTTTGAACTCCTGATTGATTTTTACAACCTTGAATTCCATCGTTTTACCTACAAAGACATCATAGTCGCGAATAGGTTTGACATCGATCTGTGATCCTGGGAGGAAAGCTTCAATTCCAAAAACATCAACAATCATTCCACCTTTTGTGCGGCATTTGATGTACCCTGTTATGATTTCGTCTTTTTCAAGTGACGCATTAACCCTGTCCCAGGAATTAATTGCACGGGCTTTTTTATGAGAAAGGAGGAGTTGACCTTTTTTATCTTCCTGACTTTCAACATATACCTCAACTTTGTCTCCGACTTTCAGATTTGGATTATAACGGAATTCATTTAAACTTACAACGCCTTCCGATTTATATCCTATATTTATTACTACTTCGCGAAGTGTCATTTGAATTACCGTACCGATTACCACTTCGTCAACTGCCACAGTTGAAAGGGTTTCATCATAGAGGGATTCATACTCCTTATATTTTGGTGAATTACGAAGTTCTTCACTCTCGAAGTTGTCCCAGTCAAAATCTTCCGCTGAAGCAGTACCTTTTGATTCAGCTTTTACTTTAATTTCATTCCCTGGTTCTGTTTCCGGTTCTGTTTCCGATTCTGTTTGTGCCTTTTTTGATCTCTTTTCTTTCTTTGGTTCTGCATCGAATCCGTAATCTTCAGCCTTAACAGATTCAATTACTTCTTCCACTTTAGGAAGCTCTTCTGCAGTAACTATAGTGACCTCTTCCGGAGTTAAGATCTCAGTTTCAACAACTGGTTTTTCTTTTGTTTCCTTTGTTCTTGCTCTTTTTTTTGCTTTTACGGGAGCATCGCTTTTTTCAACAACCTCCTTTTTGGTTGTTTTCTTCTTGATTTCAGTCATAATTTTAAATTAAAAGAACTAATAATTAATAAGTTAGACATTATTTTGTATGAAAAATTGGTTGCAAAGATATGATATTTTTCAAAATCCTCACAATATAGTTGTATAAATTCATCAGACATCAGACATCAGACATCAGGCATCAGGCGTCAGGCGTCAGGTGGATTGCATAAATGCAATAAAGGATAACCTGTTGCCTGTTGCCTGTTGCCTGTTGCCTGTTGCCCCATAACCTGTAACCTTTCGTTCCATTCCATAAATTTTAGTATTTGACTTGTTATATTATCTTTGTGTAAACTATGAAGTTTTAAACCAAAATATCATGTGATTTATGAGAATTATCGTTGTCGGCTCTGGTTACGTTGGTTTGGTAACAGGTGCCTGTTTTGCCGAGAGTGGTGTCAATGTAACTTGTGTTGATGTAGATAATAAAAAAATACAACAACTTAAGGATGGGGCCATTCCGATCTACGAACCCGGACTCGAAGGAATGGTCAGAAGCAATATTGAAAAAAAGCGGCTTTCGTTTTCGACCGAAATAAAAGATGGGATCGATGGATCAGAAGTAATTTTTGTAGCGGTCGGGACACCTCCCGGGGAAGATGGTTCGGCCGATCTTAAACATGTACTTAATGTTGCAAAAGATATTGGAGGCGTAATAACAAAACACATAGTTGTAGTAACAAAAAGTACTGTACCGGTTGGAACATCAGAAAAAATCCGTAGTACCATTCAGGCTGAACTTGATAAACGAAGAATATCGGTTCCGTTCGATATGGCTTCTAATCCCGAGTTTCTGAAAGAAGGTGCCGCAATCGATGATTTTCTGAAACCCGAAAGGATTGTTATAGGAATAGATAATGAAAGGACCAGAGAGATAATGACCAGGTTATATATGCCATTTGTTCTGAATAATCACCCGATCCTCTTCATGGATATTGCTTCTGCAGAGATTACAAAATATGCGGCTAACGCAATGCTTGCCACTCGCATCAGTTTCATAAATGAGATAGCAAATTTATGCGACATTTTAGGTGCTGATATCAACAACGTACGAAAAGGAATAGGGAGTGATTCCCGTATAGGCAGCAAGTTTATTTATCCGGGTAGCGGATATGGAGGTTCCTGTTTTCCAAAAGATGTGAAAGCCATTATCAGAACTGCTAAAGATTATGGTTATGAGCTTAATGTGATCAGTGCGGTTGAGAAAGCTAATGAATATCAGAAAAACGTCATTTTTGATAAGATGTTTAAATTCTTTGATGCCAATCTGAAAAACAGGATAATTGGAATTTGGGGATTATCGTTCAAACCAAAGACGGATGATATAAGAGAAGCATCTTCGATCATACTGATAGAGAAACTTCTTGAGGCCGGTGCCAGAATAAAAGCTTACGATCCGGCAGCAATAAACGAGACAAAAAAACAGCTTGGAAACACTATTGAATATTCAAATGATCCGTATGAAGCCCTGATCAATGTTGATGCAGTCGCACTAATGACGGAATGGTCGGAATTTCATCTTCCTGATTTTAATAGGATGGCCGAACTGATGAAAGGAAAGGTCATTTTTGACGGCAGAAATATTTATGACCCGGCCGAACTCAGAAGACTTGGATTCGTATACTTCGGAATAGGCAGAAGATAGGTGTGAGGTGTTAGGTATTAAGAATTACTCAATCAGGATATTATGAAAGGAATAATACTAGCAGGAGGTTCCGGGACAAGGCTTTATCCGATAACAAGCGCTATTTCGAAACAAATGTTGCCGGTTTATGATAAACCGATGATTTATTATCCGTTATCGGTTTTGATGCTGGCAGGTATCAGAGAAATATTGATAATATCAACTCCCCGGGACCTTTCAGGATTTAAAAACCTTCTTGGTGATGGCAAATCGCTGTGATTAAATTTCATTTACAAGGAACAACCCTCACCCGACGGACTGGCTCAGGCATTTATACTGGGTGAGGAGTTTATCGGTAACGAAATGGTATGTATGATCCTTGGAGACAATATCTTTTACGGACACGGTTTTGGTGAAGCCCTCCTGAAAACTGCAAAAATGAAGAAAGGTGCCTGTATTTTTGGTTATTATGTCACCGATCCTGAACGTTACGGTGTTGTTGAATTTGATAAGAATCAAAAAGTTCTGAGCATTGAGGAGAAGCCGGTAATACCTAAATCAAACTATGCAGTTACCGGTTTGTATTTTTATGATAATACAGTTGTAAAAAAAGCAAAAGCCCTCAAACCCTCTACGCGCGGAGAACTTGAAATAACTGATCTGAACAGGTTATACCTGGAAGAAGGTACCCTTGAAATAAAACTCATGGGAAGAGGAATGGCATGGCTGGATACGGGAACATACGAAAGTTTGTTACAGGCCTCAAATTTTATTGCTACACTTGAACAGAGACAAGGATTAAAAGCTTCGTGCATTGAGGAGATTGCTTTTAAAAGAGGGTTCATAAATAAAAGTCAACTCCTGGATTTGGCTCAACCGATAATTAATAGCCAGTATGGGAAATACCTTCTAAGGATCGCCAGTGAAGAAATTTATACATTTGAAGGATTAAAATAATCAGTTTGATAAAATGAAAATCGTTGAAACAGGGTTCAGAGGACTTATTGTAATCAAGCCAGTAATACATACTGATACGCGAGGCTATTTTTTTGAAAGCTATAACCAGTTTGAAATGAAGGAAGCAGGTATCAGCTTTTCTCCTTTACAGGATAACGAGTCAAAATCCCTTAAGGGAGTTATCAGAGGTTTGCATTATCAGTTGAACCCATATCCGCAGGCTAAACTCGTCAGAGTGGTCATGGGAAAGATTTTCGATGTTGCTCTTGATATACGCCGCGATTCTCTGACTTTTGGAAAATGGTTTGGCATCGATCTTGATTCTGAAAATAAAGATCAGCTTTTAATACCTCATGGATTTGCTCATGGATTTTCAGTTCTCAGCGAGATTGCTGTGATACAATATAAATGTGATTCATTTTATAATGCTCAATATGAGAGGGGGATAAACATTAACGATCCTTCACTTGATATATATTGGAAATTAGGTTCAACTATTCCGGTTATCAGCGAAAAAGACCTTGCACAACCAAATATGAAAGACGCTGAGTTCAACTTTTAAAAAAAAAGTATCAGACATGGCCATCATTCTAATTACAGGAGCTAAAGGTCAACTCGGCAACGAGCTAAAAGTTGTTTCAAAAAACTTCTACGGATATGATTTTATTTTTACTGATATAGATATACTCGACATAACCAGCCAGGACCAAACTTCAGAATTCATTAAAAAAGTGAATCCTGACTGGATAATCAACTGTGCAGCTTATAATCTTGTCGATAAAGCAGAAACTGAGCCTGATCAGGCTTTACTAATAAACGGAAAGGCTGTTAAAAACATAACAGAAGTTATCAGAGGATCAGAATGCAAATTCATCCATTTGTCATCAGATTATGTATATGACGGGAAATCTAATGTCCCGTACAACGAGAATATACAGGCAAATCCTTTGTCAGCCTATGGCAGATCAAAACTGGAAGGTGAAAAATATGCCTTGCTTCACCAGGGATCAATGATCATAAGGACATCGTGGTTATATTCTTCATTTGGAAATAATTTTGTTAAAACTATTCTCAGACACGCATCTGAGAAAGGATCCTTAAAAGTCGTTTTTGACCAGACAGGAACGCCCACCTATGCAGCCGATCTTGCTGAAGCAATAATGAGTATAGTTTCAGGAGTAATAAGGAACCAGATTGCTTTGAATTCGGGCATATATAATTATTCGAACGAAGGTGTTTGTACCTGGTACGATTTTGCCAGTGAAATAGTTAAAGAAGCAGGACTGACGTGCAATGTACTTCCTGTGCTTACAAAAGATTACAAACAAACTGCACAGAGACCTGCATATTCTGTGATGGACAAAAGTAAAATAAAGGACAATTATGGTCTTTCAATCCCCCACTGGAGGACCAGCCTTCTTAAATGTATGAAACTGTTAAAATAATACCGTAAGATATGTTATCAATAGCCGAGATAAGAACCAAAGCCGGAAACTGGCTTGGCAAAGAGTTCAATGATGAGACCCGGAAAGAGGTTAGTGAAATGCTAGAAAAAGACGAGAAGAAGCTTATTGATGCATTTTATCAGGATCTCGAATTTGGCACAGGCGGCCTGAGAGGCATTATGGGTGCAGGCACTAACAGGATGAATATTTACACACTGGGCATGACTACTCAGGGTTTGTCAAATTATATTATCAAACAGTGCGGTAATAAAGGGGTAAAAGTGGCAATAGCTCATGATTGCCGCAACAACAGCCGTTACTTTGCAGAAACAACCGCGAATATTTTCTCAGCAAACGGATTTGATGTTTATCTCTTTGAATCATTGCGACCAACACCGGAACTCTCATTCGCTATCCGTCATTATAAATGTCAGAGTGGCGTTGTTATAACTGCTTCACATAACCCACCCGAGTATAACGGGTATAAAGCTTACTGGAACGATGGAGGTCAGGTTGTAGCCCCTCATGATGACGGGATCACAGATGAGGTGCGTAAAATAACTTCCGTGAATGAAATAAAATTTAATGGTAAAAAGGAAAGGATAAAAACCATTGGAAAAGAAACAGATGATCTGTTTCTTGAAGCAGTACATAAAATGGGTCTTAATCCGGAGGTAATAAAAAAATTTTGCAATATTCCGATAGTCTATACTCCTATTCATGGAACAGGTATTACTTTGGTGCCGCCTGCTTTGAAGATGTTTGGATTTAAAAACATTATCAGTGTACCAGAACAAGATGTAGTTGATGGTAATTTTCCAACAGTCAAATCGCCTAATCCTGAAGAACCTGACGCTCTTAAAATGGCTATTAAAAAAGCAATTGAAACAGATGCCGAACTCGTTATGGCTACTGATCCTGATGCTGACAGAATTGGACTTGCAGTAAAAAACAAAAAAGGAGAATTCATCCTTCTTAATGGTAATCAGACCGGGGTTATTCTGATCTGGTATATCCTTTCTCAATTTAAAGAGAAAAAAAAATACAAGGGAAACGAGTATATCATTAAAACTATTGTTACCTCCGATCTGATCGAGAGGATAGCTGAAGGTTATAATGTTGAATATTTCAATGTTTTAACCGGGTTCAAATTCTTCGCCGACCTGATCAGGGAAAAGGAAGGAACTAAAAAATATATCGGAGGTGGCGAAGAGAGTTATGGGTTTTTACCCGGTGATTATGTAAGGGATAAAGACGCTGTTGGATCCTGTGCCCTTGCAGCTGAGGCTACAGTATGGTCAAAAAGTAAGGGTATGTCGCTTTTTGAACTCCTTCTTGATATTTATGTAAAATTTGGTTTCTACAAGGAAAAGCTTATAAATATTGTCAGAAAAGGGAAAGAGGGCGCTGATGAGATCAAAGCAATGATGACAACCTACAGGAACAATCCTCCGGAAAAGATCAATAATAGCAAAGTGATAAAGGTAAACGACTACGAAACTCAGATCTCAAACGATATTCTTAAAAGCACAAAAACAAAGATCAACCTGGTCAAATCAGATGTCCTACAGTTTTTTCTTGAAGACGGATCAAAAATCTCTATCAGACCTTCAGGTACGGAACCTAAGATTAAATTCTATTTCAGCGTTAACACCGGGCTGGCTTCATCAGATAAATTTGAAGAAACTGAGAAGATTCTTGATGAAAGAATAAATGATATTATTACAGATTTGAAATTGGCTTAATTTTCGGATATTCGTCCTTTTACCTGTTTCTTAACCCCCGTCCACCCCAACTACCCTTTATACACATCGTTACTTTTTGGTGGTATTATTAGAATTAAATACCTATAGTAATCAGAATTACGTGTCATCAGTTGGAGATTCCTCACTTCGTTCGGAATGACAATCTTTGTTAAGTCGTGGAGGGAAGAAGTGGCGATTCGCGACACCAATCAGTCTGCTGCGAATCGCCACTTCTTCCCGTTTATGATTATTAATATGCCACTGTCATTCCGAGGGTTTATTCAAAATATTTTTTGCACTCCTGCCGTTATGACAACAAACACAGTATGACCGTCCTTCGAATAGTGCATGGTTGCCTGTTTCCGAGTATGGTTCCAGAAGATTAAGTCTCCAGGCATGGTA
>Ga0209746_1000072_pt1 | contig 52274 bp, 43 predicted proteins | sample BarGraNGADG00211_3_FD_184496 | JGI IMG/M metagenome (GOLD analysis project Ga0209746, IMG submission 184496) | Arctic peat soil microbial communities from Barrow, Alaska - Barrow Graham LP Ref core NGADG0011-211 (SPAdes) (version 2) | ecosystem: Environmental > Terrestrial > Soil > Wetlands >... | reverse complement strand
CGAGTGCGTCGGGTCCACCCGTCGTGACGATCGAGGCCGCACTCCGCCTCGGCATCCCCGTCATGCAGCCCGAAAAGTTACGTCTCCCCGAAGCCATGACCCAACTCCAGGCCTGGGTCCCGGACTTGATTGTGGTAGCCGCCTTCGGGCAGATCCTGCGCCCGGCGGTGCTCAACCTGCCACTCTACGGCTGCATCAATGTTCACGGGTCACTGCTGCCAAGGGGACGCGGTGCGGCCCCCATCCAAGCCGCCATCCTGGCCGGAGACAAAGAGACCGGCATCACCATCATGAAAATGGACCAGGGCGTGGACACCGGCCCAATCCTCAGTCAACGCGTACTCCTGATTGCCCCCGACGATACCGGCGGCTCGCTCTTCGCGAAGATGGCGTCGCTCAGTGCGGAACTCCTGCTCGAAACCCTACCGCGTTATCTCAGCGGCGAACTCGTCCCCCGGCCCCAGCCCGAAGAAGGCGCGACGTATGCCCCGATGCTCAAAAAAGAAGACGGCCGGCTGGATTTCACAAAGCCGGCAATCGAACTGGAACGCCGCGTGCGTGCCTTTAATCCGTGGCCAGGAACCTGGTTCGACTGGAACGGCGCACCGCTGAAAGTGCTGCGCGCCTCTGTCAGCGGGGCAAAAAGCCCCGGCGTGGGACGCAGGCTCACCGTTGAGGGGCGCCCCGCCTTGGGCACGGGTGATGGGATTCTCATCCTGGAAGAAGTCCAACCGGCGGGAAAAAAGTCCATGCCGGGGAAGGCGTTTTTGGTCGGAGCCCGCGAATGGCAAAACTCATAACCACCAAGCCGCTAAGCCACAAGGCCGTTCATGCCTTTGTGGTTTCGTAGTAGAGAACTCTCACGGAGAACACCATGCCAAAATTCGTCGCTGCCATTGACCAGGGCACTACCAGCACGCGTTGCATCCTGTTCGACCATGCCGGGAACATTACCGCTGTGGACCAGAAAGAACATGAGCAGATTTACCCGAAGCCCGGCTGGGTTGAGCACGATGCCATCGAAATCTGGGAGCGCACCCAGCGCGTGGTGCGCGGCGTGTTGGATAAATCCGGCGCAGATGTTGCCGACATTGCCGCCATCGGCATCACCAACCAGCGCGAGACCACCGTGGTCTGGGAGCGCGAGACCGGGCGACCGGTCTACAATGCCATCGTCTGGCAGGATACGCGCACGGATGCCATCTGCAACGAACTGGCAAGAGAGGGCGGGCAGGACCGCTTCCGGACCAGGACCGGTTTGCCATTGGCAACTTATTTCTCCGGGCCGAAAATCAAATGGATTTTGGATAACGTCCTCGGGACTCGCCAACGGGCCGAAAAAGGCGAACTGCTTTTCGGCAACATAGACACCTGGGTCATTTGGAATATGACCGGCGTGCACGTAACAGATGTGACCAATGCATCTCGTACGCTATTGATGGATTTGAAAACGCTCGACTGGGACGAGGAGATTCTCCAAACCCTCGGCATCCCGCGCCTGATGCTGCCCAAAATCCGCTCTTCGTCGGAAGTTTACGGCAACGCCAAAGGCGGGCTGGGCGGCGTCCCGCTGGCAGGCGACCTGGGCGACCAGCAGGCAGCGCTCTTTGGCCAGACCTGTACCAACCCCGGCGAAGCCAAGAATACCTACGGCACGGGGTGTTTCATGCTCATGAACACCGGCGAGAAACCCGTCCTTTCCAAGAACGGACTGCTGACCACTCTCGGATATAAGATCGACGGCCAGCCAGCCGTCTATGCCCTGGAAGGCTCGATTGCCATCGCCGGGGCGCTCGTCCAATGGCTGCGCGACAACCTGGGGATGATCAAGAAATCATCCGAGGTGGAAACCCTGGCCGGGTCGGTGGAGGATAACGGCGGTATCTACTTCGTTCCGGCTTTCTCCGGGTTGTTCGCTCCCTACTGGCGGTCAGACGCGCGCGGCGCCATCGTCGGCATGACGCGTTACATCAACAAGGGACACATCGCTCGCGCCGTGCTTGAAGCGACCGCCTTCCAAACGCGTGAAGTGTTGGATGCCATGGAGAAGGATTCCGGCGTTAAATTGACCGCCCTGAAAGTGGATGGCGGCATGGTCTTCAACGAACTGTTGATGCAGTTCCAAGCAGACATTCTCGACGTGCCCGTCATCCGCCCCAAGGTGGCCGAGACGACCGCATTGGGCGCGGCCTATGCGGCCGGGTTGGCGGTCGGGTTCTGGAAGGATTTTGACGAACTGCGTGCCAACTGGGGCAAGGACAAGGAATGGAAACCGTCCATGCCTGTTGAGAAACGTAATACACTCTATACTGGCTGGAAGAAAGCCGTAACAAGAACGTTCGACTGGATTGAATGAAAATTCGTTATTCGTAATTCGGTATTCGCAAGCCATAAAAACTGAATCCCGAATTACAACTTACAAATAACGATTTACGAGAAAATCATGAATCGACAAGACATCCTCACCTCCCTCAAATCCCATTTCCCCGCCGTGCTCATCGTAGGCGGCGGAATCAACGGAGTCGGCACCTTCCGCGACCTGACCCTCCAGGGCGTGGACACCCTGCTTGTTGACCGCGGCGACTTCTGCTCCGGCGCCTCGGCAGCCTCCTCACGCATGGCGCACGGCGGCATCCGCTACCTCGAAAACGGCGAGTTTTATCTCGTTCGTGAATCTGTGCAGGAACGCAACCGCATGATCCAGAACGCCCCCAGCCTGGTCCAGCCGCTGCCCACCACCATCCCCATCTTCAAAACCTTCTCCGGCCTGCTGAACGCCCCGCTCAAGTTCCTCGGCTGGCTGGAAAAACCCTCCGAACGCGGCGGGTTGATTATCAAAGTCGGGCTTATCTTCTACGACGCTTTTACCGGCAAAACCCGCGCCGTGCCGCGCCACGTCTTCGACGGGCACGCCAGCGCGCTGAAGAAATACCCACGACTGAATCCCGGCATCCGCTACGCCGCCACCTACTATGACGGCATCATCCTCTCCCCCGAACGCCTGACCCTAGAAGTCATGCTCGACGCAGAAAAAGAAGGCGACCACGCCCGCTCGCTTAACTACGTCTCCCTGGTTAGCGTGAACGGCAACAAAGTCGCGCTAAAGGACGAATTGACCGGTCAGACCTTTTGGATCTCCCCGCGCTTGGTCGTTAACGCCGCCGGTCCCTGGATTGACGGAACCAACCGGACCCTGGGCCTGCCGACGCATTACGTCGGCACGACCAAAGGTTCGCACCTGGTGCTCGATAACCCCGAACTGCGCGCTGCCATCGGCGACCACGAGTTCTTCTTCGAGAACAAAGACGGGCGTATAGTGCTCATCTTCCCGTTGTTAGACAAAGTGATGATTGGCACTTCAGACCTCCCGATTGAAGACCCTGACTCTGCCCGCTGTACCGAAGAGGAAGTGGACTATTTCATCGAGATGGTGGGGCGCGTCTTCCCCGGCATCAAAGTCAGCCGCGAGCAGATCCTTTTCCGCTTCTCCGGCGTTCGCCCGCTGGCGTACACCAAAGCCAAAAATGCCGGTCAGATCACGCGCGACCACCACATCCAGGAAGACAAACTGGGGAATATCCCGGTCTACTCGCTGGTGGGCGGAAAATGGACCTCGTTCCGTGCTTTCTCCGAACAGGTGACCGACCGCGCCCTGGCTTTCCTCGACCTGCCGCGCAAAGCCGACACGAAGTCCCTGCCCATAGGCGCGGGGAAAGATGCCGCGCCTATCAAAACCGATCCGCACTACACGCGCAGTGAAATCGCGGTCATGGCGAAGCGTGAGAAGATTGTCCATCTCGACGACTTGCTCCTGCGCCGCACCTTGCTGGGTTACTTGGGCCAACTCACCCATCCGCTGGTGGAGGAACTGGCAAACGCTCTCGGCGACGCCCTGGGTTGGAGCGGAACGCAGAAAAATACCGAAGTGGAGCGAGCAATCAAAATTCTGACGGACAGGCACGGGGTCCATTTGTGAACCCGCAGGGGCGGCCGGCGGCCGCCCCTGCTTTTTTTGATGGTAAAATTCCATCCTTATGGCTGACTCTCCTCTCTACCACATCACCTTCCTGCGTCATGGCGAGTCGGTCGGTAACCTGGAAAATCGTTTCCAGGGACATGCCGACTTTCCGCTGACCAAGACCGGTCGTGCTCAGGCGGGCGCCCTGGCTGAACGCTGGCAGGCCGAGGGTCGCGCCTTTGACCGGGTCTTTTCCAGCCCCCTCGCCCGCGCCCGCGAGACGGCGGAAATCGTTTGCGCGGCGCTGAATGCGCCGCTCGAACTCGACCCGGATTGGATGGAAATTAACAACGGGCTGCTGGCTGGCCTGAGCGACGAGGAAGCCGCTCAATCAGTCCCCCGTCCGGCTTTTATCACCTCGTACACCCACACTGGCAGGACCGGCGAGAGCCGCTGGGAAGTGTACCTGCGCGCCGGGCGGAACATCCAAAAACTACTTGACAACCCAGCCGGACACACCCTTGTGGTGGCACATGGGGGTATCTTAAACATGACCCTGTATGCCATTTTGGGCATCCCGGTGCAAGCCGACCACACCGGACCGCGTTTTATGTTCCACAACACCACCTTCGCCACGTTCACTTACGAACCGGAACGTCACAATTGGCGCTTGTTGCATTTCGACCACCGTCCGCACTGGAAGGAAGATTGACGTGGAAAATATGAACGTTCTGACATTCGGCGCGGGTGCCCTCGGGACGTATATCGGCGGGTCGCTGGCCCTGGCCGGCAACCGTGTGGTATTCGTGGAACAGCTCAACGCCGCGCAGGAACTGACCCAACGCGGGCTTGTCCTGGATTTGACCATAGACCGTAGACGATGGACCGGAGATGACCCGTCGTCGGCGGTCTATCGTCCATCGTCGGTCGAATTCGTTTCCAGCCTGGATGAAGCCTTGAACAGAGACCCCTTCGATGTCGCCATTTTTGCTCTGAAATCCTTTGACACCGCCGCCGCACTGGATGGGATGAGGCCCCACGCGGACCGACTCCCGCCCATCTTATGTCTTTCCAACGGTGTGGACAACGAACCGGCCCTCGCCGCCGTTCTGGGTGAGGACAAAGTCATCGCCGGGACGGTCACCTCCTCGGTGGGACGCCGCGGTGTGGGTGACATTGTTCTCGAACGCCTGCGCGGGGTCGGCGTGGCAGACAGGCATCCACTCTCATTGTTCGTAGCAGAGGCACTCAACGTGGCAGGATTGAACGCCCATCTCTTCCTGCGCGCCGCTGATATGAAGTGGTCCAAGATGCTGACCAACCTGCCGGCCAATGCCACCGCCGCCATCCTGAATATGACTGCCGCGGAAGTGTTCGCCCACCCCGGCTTGTTCCGGCTGGAGATGCGCATGCTGCGCGAAGCCCTGGCCGTGATGCGAGCCAACCGCCTCCACGTGGTGGACCTGCCGCGCGTACCCGTCCGGGCGCTCGGGCTGGGGACACGCCTGCCGGAGTTTGTCGCCCGCCCCTTGATGCTGAAAGCCGTCGGCGGTGGACGCGGCGGCAAGATGCCGTCCTTCCACATTGACCTTTATTCAGGTAGGGGAAGGTCGGAGGTGGACTGGTTGAACGGCGCGGTTGTCCGTTACGGGGAAAAAGCGAGTGTGCCGACGCCGGTCAACAAACTGCTTACCGAGACTCTCCTGGCGCTCACCAAAGGCGAACTTCCCCTGGAGACTTATTCCCATCAACCGGAGAAATTCATTTCCCTCATTTCGACGCTCCGCGTCGGAACGCCTGATGGACGCTAGAGCGTCCAAGCTGGGGTCGCAACGCAGAGCATCGTGACCAGAAAACAACCAGAAATTTCTCGCCCGCCTTTCTTAACCCTTCGTGTTCCTTTGTGCCTATAATGGTTAATCTCCTATGAACAATAAAATCCAACCTGTCACCCCACGCGATACTGTCGAAGTCAACCTGCCGGATGGTGGCGTTCTTTCCGGGCCACGGGGCGCAACCGCCGGGGAATTTTTGCAGGCAGACCCCGGGGCCGGCCCCGCGCCGCTGGTGGCGGCCATCGTCAACGGCGACCTGCGCGAGTTGACCTTCCCTATCAAAATGGATGCCAGCCTGGCCCCCGTCAGCATGTCCGACGCTGACGGGGCGCGCGTTTACCGCCGCTCGTTGACCTTCCTACTGGAAACCGCTTTCGTAGCGCTCTTCCCGGAGGCTGTCCTCATCATTGACCATTCCATCTCGTCGGGCGGCTACTATTGCCACGTCAACGGACGCCCGGTGCTCAATCGGTCCGAACTCCAGCGGCTGGAAGCGGAAATGAAGCGGCTGGTGGATGCCAACCTGCCCTTCCTGCGCCGCGAAATCCCGGTGGCGGAGGCCATCGTCTATTTTGAGAAAGAGAACTATCCCGATAAAGTCAGCCTGCTGCGGCACCGGCGCAAACCCTACGTCACGCTTTACAGCATCGGCGAGCACATGGACTACCACCACGGCTATATGGTGCCCTCCACTGGTTACTTGAAGTGGTTGGCCCTGAACCCGGCCGATAGCGGCTTCACCCTGCGCTACCCGCGCCGGCGCGCCCCCACCACCATCGCGCCCATCGAAGACTATCCCAAACTGATGGCTACTTTCCACCAGTACGGGCAATGGCTGGAACGTCTGGGGATTGACAACGTGGGGGCCTTGAACGATGCCATCGAAGGCGGGCGCAGCCGCGAAATCATCCTCGTGTCGGAGGCCCTGCACGAACAAAATATCACCGACATCGCCCGTCAGATTGCCCACCGCCGCAGGGAAGCGCGTATCGTGCTCATCTCCGGGCCTTCGTCTTCCGGCAAGACCACCTTTTCGCGGCGGCTGGCTATCCAACTGCTGGCGCTGGGCCTTTCACCCTTTGCCCTCGAACTCGACAGTTATTTCGTTGACCGCGAGAAAACGCCGCTCGACGAAAAGGGCCAGTTCAACTTCGAGGCGCTGGAAGCCCTCGATCTCAACCAGCTTGGCGGCCACCTGACCCGTCTCATCGCCGGGGAGACGGTGACCCTGCCGCGCTACGACTTCAAGGTGGGCCGACAGGTGACCGGGGATGCGGTGCAACTGACCCCCGACCAGATCATCATCCTGGAGGGCATCCACGGGCTGGACCCCCGCCTGCTCCCCGGATCCTTGTCTGGGCGCGCTTTCCGCATCTATGGCGCAGCGCTGACACAGCTCAACCTCGACCGCCACAACCGCGTCTCCACCGCCGACACGCGTCTCATCCGGCGCATCGTGCGGGACGCACGCGAGCGCGGCTATACCGCTCAACAGACGATTTCCCGCTGGGAATCGGTGCGGCGCGGCGAGGAGCTGTATATCTTCCCCTACCAGGAAAATGCCGACGTCATGTTCAACTCGGCCCTGGTCTATGAAATGTCGGCCCTCCAACCGCTGGCCGAGCCGCTCCTGCGCCAGGTGCCGCGCGGCACACCCGAATTCATCGAGGCCAAACGCCTGCTGGCGTTTCTTGAGTGGTTCCTACCCGTGGATACGGATTTGATCCCGGATAACTCGATCTTGCGCGAGTTCATTGGGGGCTCGATCTTGCAAGATTTCAAGATCTGGAAAGCGTAAGTTTTGGATAGGGGCGACCAGCCGGTCGCCCCTATGCGAGGTGACATGAATTTCATCGAAGTCTTTCTCATCGCCCTCAGCATGGCCATGGACGCCTTCGCCGTCTGTCTCGGCGCGGGGGCGCAGGAGCAGACCTCCGGTCCGCGGCCGACCTTCCGGCTGGCATTCCACTTCGGACTGTTCCAGTTCCTGATGCCGGTGCTCGGCTGGTTTGCCGGTGTGACGATTGAGCGCACCATCGCCGCCTATGACCATTGGATCGCCTTTGGCTTGCTGGCCTTCGTGGGCGGGCGCATGGTCTGGTCCGGTTTCCATTCGGAGGAAGAAGATAAGAAAAACGACCCGTCCCGCGGCTGGACGCTGGTACTGCTCTCGATTGCGGTCAGCATTGACGCGCTGGCCGTCGGCCTCAGCCTGGGAATTATCGGCGTGATCATCTGGGCTCCGGCAGTGGTCATCGGCATCGTGACCGGGCTGGTCTCCTGGTTGGGCCTGCGGTTGGGGAATACACTGGGCGAAAAGTTCGGCAAACGGATGGAGATCGTCGGGGGAATTATCCTGATTCTGCTCGGGGTCAGGATTTTGATGGCACATTTGCTGGCATAGGAAAAGCTGCATGGCTGGTTGATTCAGGGGGGATATTTTGCTATACTGATTACAGACTGATGCCTGCACAGTCCTGCGCCAGCAGGAAATAATTGACCGTAATCAGACCAGAAGTCTCTAGGTTGCTGAGCCACCCAATGGCTGATGAACAACGAGTTGGATGGTTAATGCGGAAATTCAATCTGGAGGATGAATAAGGAAATGAATTATGAGCGATTGCATATTCTGTAAAATAGTTGAAGGCAAAGCAAGGTCATGGAAAGTATATGAAAATGAAAGCGTTTATGCTTTCTTAGACAATCATCCCGTAAATGAATACCATACATTGGTTATCCCAAAAAAACATTACGAGAATATATTTGATATTCCTGAAAATAAACTGAAAGAAGTAATGGCTGTGGTAAAAATACTGGTTACGTTATTCAACAGCAAATTGGGAATTAATAATGTGCAGATCATAAACAGTTCTGGGTTTGAAGCACAACAAGACGTTTTACATGCTCATTTCCATATCGTGCCAAGAAAAAAGGGGGACAATCAAGATATTAATTGGACAACCCATCCTGAATGGGTTGAGAAATATGATCAATTATTGGAAAAATTGAAATAAAACTGGATGTCTCGTCACGAAGCATGAGGTTTGCATATGGAAGAAATGACCATCTTGGAACAGCATGAGAAGATGAACTCAGGCGAATTGACTGCCCACAGCCTGGTTGAATCTTTTCTCGAGCGTATTGAAAAGCTTAACCATCAAGGACCAGCCATTAATGCCGTTATTGAACTCAATCCTGATGCACTTGCCATTGCCGCGGCCCTCGACAAGGAACGCAAGGCAGGCAGGAGGCGCGGGCCATTGCACGGAATTCCGATTCTTATCAAAGATAATATTGATACCCACGACCACATGCAAACTACCTCGGGTTCGCTGGCGTTGGAAGGCTCAATTGCGCTGCGCAACGCTTTCATCGTGAAACGTCTCCGAGCGGCGGGAGCAGTGATCCTTGGCAAGACAAACTTAAGCGAGTGGGCGAATTTTCGCGGCAAGCCTTCGGTGAGCGGCTGGTCCAGCCGGGGCGGGCTCACCCGAAATCCTTATGCTCTTGATCGTTCCGCATGTGGCTCGTCGACGGGTTCGGCCGTAGCCGTGGCGGCGAACCTTTGCGCCGCGGCGATTGGCACGGAAACGGATGGGTCGATTATCTGCCCCTCACAGACCAATGGCATCGTCGGGATCAAGCCCACCTTGGGACTGGTCAGTCGAAGCGGAATTATTCCGATTGCGCACAGCCAGGATTCTGCCGGGCCAATGGCGCGCACCGTCTCCGATGCAACGATTCTCCTCGGTGTACTGACGGGCATCGACGACCGTGATCCCATCACCCGGTTCAGTAAGAAGCGCGCCCTGAAGGATTACACTCCGTTCCTCGATCAGAATGGTCTGCAGGGTGCGCGGATTGGCGTGGCGCGCGGCATGGCTGGGTCGGACCCGCGCATTCTCAAGATCTTCGAAGCCTGCCTTGATGTGATGAAGCAGATGGGGGCCGTCGTCGTTGACCCGGTCGTAGTGCCGAACTTCAATAAGTTTGGTAAGACTGAATTGGAAGTGCTGCATTTTGAGTTCAAAGCGGATTTGAATAAGTATCTCGCCTCACTTGGTCCGAAGGCCCGAGTGCGGACGCTGGAAGATGTGATCAAGTTCAATCAAGAGACCAGGACGCGGGTGATGCCGTACTTCGGACAGGAGCATATGACCATCGCGCAGGAGAAAGGACCGCTGACCAGTAAGACGTATCGGGAGGCTCTGTCGAAGAACCACCGCCTGACCCGCCAGGAAGGCATTGACATTCCGTTGAGGAAGCATCGCCTGGATGCGATTGTCGTGCCTACGGGCGGGCCGGCGTGGATGATTGATTTGGTGAACGGCGATTCTGACAATTGGGACATGGTAAGCACATCTCCGGCCGCGGTTGCCGGGTATCCGCATATCACCGTGCCCGCGGGTTATATCTTTGGATTGCCTGTGGGTATTTCATTCTTTTCGAAAGCATGGCAGGAACCGACGCTCATAAAATTGGCTTACGCCTTCGAGCAAGCAACGAACGTACGTAAGCCACCGCAGTTCCTGGCTCATGCCGATCTGGACCGGCGGGACCCAGGCTAATATAATGATTATCAGTAGACGGCAATTCTTTGCATTTTAGATTGAGTAATACATAATTGTACATTTTTTATGGCAATTTCCGTCCATAAGCGGTTATATTGAGAACGTCAACCGAGTACATAGCTAGGTCTTCAAAAGATAAGGAGAAATCAGGATATGAAAGAATTAGCTTCAAACAAGGAATGGAAAAAGTGGGGCGAAATTGATCCCCTATTCGGTGTGGCATCATGGCAAAACAAACAGAGGGATGGTTCTAACCCATGGACAGACCAAGAATTTTATCAACTTGGCGATTCGGATTGGAAGGATTTTTCAAGGCATTGGGAGATGTACGGCGTTAGCAGGGAGAGCTGCTTGGAAATTGGCTGTGGAGCAGGGCGAATTACGATGCAGCTTGCTTCATACTTCAATCAAGTGCATGCCATTGATGTATCAGAAAAGATGATTGAGTATGCCAAAAAGCACATTTCGATTTCGTCCGTTGCTTTTCATCTCTCCAACGGCATGAACATTCCTATAGCCGACCAATCCGTTTTTTCGGTGTTCTCGACCCATGTGTTTCAACATTTCGATTCTTTGTCAGTTGCAGATAAGTATTTTGCAGAGATCGCTAGAACAATGAAAACGAATGGAACGCTCATGATACATTTGCCAATTTATAGATGGCCATCAAAGTCAAGGATTCTTACAATGATTTACGCAGCCCAGAAGACTATAGGAGACATACGAGCAAGAGGAAAACGGCTGCTTATGCATTATGGCATGGCTAAACCATTGATGCGATGGCTTAATTATCCCATAGAGTATTTTTATGAAGTGTTGCCAAAATACGGATTTGATGACGTTGAGCTGGCTGTCTTTGTTACAAAAAGCAATAACGATCCTCACTCATTTATATTTGCCAGAAAAAAGACCTAAAAAACCGCTGCACCTGACCGCTATTCCGCTACGCTCCATAGCGGCAAATGGGCTTTATCGTTAAGAATCGCTATCCATGAGTATATCAATGCGATAAGGAATCTGACGCATTGCGTCCATTGCACTAACGGCGGCTGAACAAAGAGTTAGACCAAACCTAACGCCCTACGGACTTCTCCGAAGGGCGTTGTGACTTTTTACCACTGTGCTTCGCAAAGTTGTACCTACAAAATCATTCCGATCACTGCCCCCACCAGCGCACATCCGAGGTTGACCATATCATTATTCAGCCAACTCCAGCCCCGGATTTGGACGGTTTGCGTGCCGCAGGTGTGGAGGGGATGTTTCTCGGTCTCCTTGTCGCATTGTGGGCAGCGATAAATTGCCTGGACAGTGGCGCCCAGGAGTGAGTCAAACAGTGAGCCGAGCAGACCGGCGATGAGGATGATTTCCAGATTGGCCCAAACATGACCAGCCGGTCCCAGCATGGCGCCCAGGATGGCAATGAATGCCGCACCGCCGGCAGCCTCCAACATCCCGTAGAGGGAGATGGCGCCAGAAGAACCGCGTTCGACCGGTTTCCATGAGGTAATCAGGCGCGGCAGGGACGGGCTGAGAACGCCCAGTTCGGTGGCCCAGGTGTCGGCGTTAACCGCCGCCAGCGAAGCGGCGAACGCCACCAAGGTCCAGTGGGCGGCGGGGAAGAAGAAGTGCAGACCGGCAAAAAAGGAGGCGATCGCGCCGTTGGCGAGAACCTGTCCGATATCGCGGGTTCCGCCCTTGTCAAATTCTTCGTTCAGGGAGGCTTTCTTTTTTTCGAACAGGTGTGTCAGAGCGCTGGAGGAAACAAAGAAGGCCATCAGGAGCACGGCCCACTTCCAGCCGCCCAGGCCGAAGATGATAGTCCCTTCCAGGAAAGCGCCCCACGCCCCGGACTTGCTCAGGCTGTGGGCATGGTAGGCGGCAAAGGCAATCAAGGCAGCAAAGAGGAAACCGAGCAAAAGTTGAAGAAGCATGATATCACCAGGATAGATGGGCGGAGGTGTTCCGCCCGTCAAGATTATACCGGTGTGATAACGATAAACATCACCGCGACAAGGAACAGCAATGTAGAAAACACGCCACTGGCCCAGACGATGTATGCCAGCGGACGATGGTCGAGGCGGCGGTAGAAAGTCAACCCCGACACCCAGCCGGTGAGGTAGGAAAAGAGGCTGACAACCGGCAGCAGGATCAAGCCTGCGCCCGGGACCGGTCCCGCCGGTGCGCCGGAAGGCAGGAAGCCAAGCGGGATGCGTCCCAACGAGGGGATAATCAAAGTTACCCAGGCCAGCAAGCCAATATTCAGGAACAGCCCGGCCAGCCAGAGATAGCGCACCAGCATACTATCCCAGGCCTGCATTACGACAAAGCCTGGATACACCGACTGCGGCTTAGCGGGGGAGAGACTGCCCATTTCGATGGCACGTTGGATATTTTGCATGAAACCGATCGTATCCTGCGGAGAAATAACAAACACGCGCTTGGACGTGGCAACCAGCAGCAGGGCTTTGGCATCCGAGGCAAGGAATTCAACCGGTCCGAGGTCCGGGTGACGGCGGATGCCCATGATCGCCCCCGGCAGGCGAACGAAGGGCAATGCCAGCGGCGAGGCCAGGGATTCCATCGGGCGTACCCACTCCACCTCCGAGACCGGGATCTGCTCCACGCGCAGGCCCCAGGTGAGAGTCAGTTTTTCACGGTCAAGACTGTAATTGGCGCGGTTCAGGGAATACAGCCAATAGGACAGGAAAGGAAGGGGAAAGAAGGCGAACGCCGCCACCAGAATGTAAATTGTAAAACGCAAACCGATTGGTTCTTGCGAGGCAAGCACAGCAAACAGCGCAGTCAGGACGGTCGCCACGATAACCAGTGTGACCTGCAATGTCAGTCCACGACGGAGAGGCGGAAAATCTGTCATGGGTTACTTCGATTTACCCAGTTCTGCGTGGATGACCCGGCAGACAAACTCGACCTGCTCTTCGTTCATCACGGCGGAGTACGGCACGGCCTGACGCTCGGTATCGGTCAGATCGGGTCTTGACATGGCGATTTTGGGAACGTTTTTATTGTTCAAGGGAAGTTATGCTTTGGCAGGCTGAGTTTGTTCCGGGGCGGCGGGTGTCTCAGCGGGAGCATCCAGGCCGAGGTCCACGGCATCTTCCATACGGATCTGTCCGCGCAGGAAGGCACCTTCCTCGGTAGCGAAAGCGGTCGTGATGATGTCGCCCCAGACGCGCCCACTGGCGCGGATTTCAACCTTCTGGGCGGTGATGTTGCCTTTGACCGCCCCGGCCACAATGACATTAGCCGCCCGGACGTTTTCGCAGGTCACTTTTCCGGTCTCGCCGACGACGAGCAGACCCTTCAAAGCGATTTGCCCTTCAAAGGTACCCTCCACGCGCACGCCGCCGGAGCCAACAATGCTACCCTGCCAGATGATGCCCGCGCCGAGCACAGAAGTGATGCGTTCCACAGTCTGCACGGTGGGGGACGGAGTTGATTGGTTATTGCGTTTGAACATAGTTTTTCACCAGAGAGAATCTTATTTTATCATCTTCGCCGCATTTGGAAGCGCCAGGGCACGGATTTCCACGGCTCAGGGACGGTATCCAACCCCACGCGTGGGCTGGTGATTATATCACTGCCTGCGACAGGGGTTCCCGCTTCGATCCATAGACCTGAGTCCGGGTCGCACAAACTGACGCCATTCAAGGCCGAATCAATGCCGAGCGCCTGGGTCAACTTGGCGGGACCAGTGGTGTCGCGTCCCTGGCGGCGGGCGGAGATGATGTCTGCGCCTTCAACCACCTCCATTGCCCGGATCAGCACCGCGGCGGGAAAGCCTTCCCGTTCCGTAACCGCGTTCAGCATCCAGTGCATGCCATAAGTGAAGTAGACGTAGGCATGCCCCGGCGAGCTGTACATGACCGCGTTTCGCTTCGTCTTTCCGGACTTGGCGTGACAGCCCAGGTCCTCTTCGCCAACATAAGCCTCGGCCTCGGTGATGATGCCAGCGAGGCGCATACCATCCAGAATCCTCACCAGCCGCGCGCCGAGCAGTTCGCGGGCGACGGTCAGCGTGGGGCGAGCATAAAAAGTTTGGGAAAGGATTTTCACCACAGAGCAACTGTGTTGAAACACATGCCGGCTATTGCGTGCCGTTCTTGGTCAACTCTTTCGTTCCCTTGAAGCGCGCGTCCCTTTTCAGCAACAACCGCAGGCCTTTTTCAAGAGAGATGGACGGTTTGTAATTCAATTTCTGGGCAGCCAGTGACAGGTCCGCACAAAGACGCGAAACGCCGCCGGGGGTCTGGGCACTGTAGACAATGTTCGTCTGGCTGCCGGTGACTTTCAGTACCAGATCCGCCATGGAACGGATGCTCGTCTCCTCCCCAGAACCGATGTTGATCACATGCCCGTTGACATTTGGAGCAGTCGCGGCAGCGACCATGGCCGAGACCACATCGTCCACGTAGACATAATCACGGGTCTGGTTGCCGTCCCCATTGACGACCAGCGTCCCATTGCGCACAGCCTGGCGCAGGAAATAAGGCACGACCGGCGGGTTGGAGGCCGGCAGGTGCTGGCCGGGACCATAAGCATTGAAGATGCGCAGGCAGACGGTCTCAATTCCCCACAGTTCTCCAATGGTGCGAACATAATATTCCGCCGCCAGTTTCGAGACCGCATACGGCGAACTCGGGCGGGGCGTCTGTCCCTCGGTAAGAGGTTGGATATCCTGATTGCCATAGATGGCACCGGAGGAAGCGAAGACAACGCGCTTGACACCCACATCCCGCATGGCCTCCATCAGGCTGACGGTCCCGCCCACGTTGACGGCATTATATTCGCGCGGGTACAGGATGGACTCCGGCACGGAGACACGTGCCGCCAGGTGGTAGACACAGTCCACTTCCTGGAGCAGGGTCCAGAGTTTGGGGCGGTCATTCACGTCCCCGCGCGTGAAGTGTACATCCGGAGAAAGCGCCTGCGGGTCGCCGGTGGACAGGTCATCTAGGCCGCGCACTTGATGGCCCTCGCGAGCGAGCTGGTTGGCGATGGTCGAACCGAGGAATCCGGCTGCGCCGGTGATGAGGAAGTTCATGGCGGGGATTATAACGCGATTACCGGGTCCGGAGCGAGAATGAGAAAAGTCACAGCAGCAGGTGTTGAAGATAACAGCATGAAGGGAAGAAAGGCATTAGCCCCGCGCGGGGTTCTGAATTACAATAAAAAACAGCAAACCCGATCACACCTTTTGTAACCAAATGGAGCCAATCGCATGATCAAAATGCTCTCCGGTAACGAGGCTGTTGCCCGCGGGATGTGGGAGGCGGGCGTAGCGGTGGCATCCGCTTATCCCGGTACGCCCAGCACGGAAATCCTGGAAAACTACGCCCTCTTCCCGAATGTTTACGCCGAATGGGCGCCAAACGAAAAAGTGGCCGTTGATGTTGCCGTCGGGGCGGCTTATGCCGGACGCCGGGGGATAGCCGTCATGAAGCACGTTGGCCTGAACGTCGCGGCGGACTCTTTCATGTACGCTTCGATGACCGGCCTGGAGGCCGGGCTGGTTATCGTCACTGCCGATGACCCGGCCATGCACTCCAGCCAGAACGAACAGGATAACCGCACCTTTGCCAAGTTCGGGCGCGTCCCCTGCCTCGAGCCTTCGGACAGCCAGGAAGCCAAGGACATGGTCAGCGCCGCCTTCGAACTGAGCGAGCGCTTCGACACACCGGTGCTGCTGCGCCTGACCACCCGCATCTGCCACTCCGCCAGCGTGGTGGAACTGGGCGAACGGACCGCCCCCGCAGCGGAGCCGAAGCCCTTCCCGCGCAACCCGGCCAAGTACGTGATGGTGCCGGGCAACGCCGTCAAGCGCCACCCGGTCATCGAGCAGCGCATCCGTAACATCGCCGCCTTCGCCGAGACCTTCACCTATAACCGCGTCGAGCCGGGCGGCCGTTCGCTGGGCATCCTCACCTGCGGCGTAGCCTACCAGTACGCCAGAGAAGTTTTCCCGAAGGCGTCTATCCTGCGTCTCGGCATGACCTGGCCTCTGCCCGAAAAGATGATCCGTAAATTCGCGAAATCGGTGAAACGGCTAATCGTCATCGAGGAACTCGACCCCTTCATCGAGGAGGCCGTGCACCTGATGGGGATCACCGTGGAGGGGAAAAGCATCTTCCCGATCACCGGCGAATTCGACCCGCGCGTGGTGCGCGAATCAGCAGTGCGCGCGGGACTTCTGCCTACCTCCGCCTCCGTACTGCTTCCCGACGTGGAGGTGGGCACGTTACCCGGACGCCCGCCCGTTCTGTGTCCCGGTTGTCCGCACCGCCCGACGTTCTACATCCTGAACAAACTCAAGGTTCCGGTCAATGGGGACATCGGCTGTTACACGCTGGGATTGATCCCACCGTTGAGCGCCATCCATACCTGTGGCTGCATGGGCGCGGGGATCGGAGTGGCGCATGGCGCGGCCAGAGCTGGTAGTCCCGAGCATCACGTGGCGGTCATCGGCGACTCGACGTTTTTCCATTCCGGAATCCCGGCACTCGTCAATGTTGTCTACAACCGCAGCCCGGTGACAACCGTCATTCTGGACAACCGTATCACCGGCATGACCGGCCAACAGGAAAATCCCGGCACAGGCCACACGCTCCTCGGACAGGAGACGGTGCGGGTAGAGCTCGAACCGCTGGTGCGTGCCCTGGGCGTCCGGCACGTGCAGTCGGTTGCCGGGTACGATGTGAAGGCCATCGAGAAAGCTCTCAAGGAACATGTCAAACTGGACGAGCCGTCGGTGCTAATCGTGGTGGAACCCTGCGCGCTGCTGCCGGAGGTGCGCAAGCGCTGGGTGCCGCTGGATGTGCTGGCGGATAAATGCAACGGTTGTACGCTGTGTTTCCGCATCGGCTGTCCGGCTATCCTGAAGAGCGAAGAACTGGACGAGAAAACTCAGCGGCCCAAAGCCCTGATTGACGCCGGTTTGTGTACTGGCTGTGAGATCTGCGCCCAGATCTGTCCGCGTGAGGCAATCACGTTCAGGCCGGCTGAAATGGCAGGAGGCGTGTCATGAAAGAGACCATCAATTTCCTCCTCTGCGGCGTGGGCGGTCAGGGCACCATCCTGGCGAGTGATGTGCTGGTCAACGTTGGTCTGGCGGCCGGATACCAGGCCAAGCAGGCCGAAGTGCACGGCATGTCGCAGCGCGGCGGTAGTGTGACCAGTCACGTGCGCTGGGGGAAAACCATCCATTCCCCGCTGATAGGGTTGGGCGAGGCGGATGTGCTGCTGGCGTTCGAGAAACTGGAAGCGTTGCGCAACCTCAATTCCCTGCACCCTGAGGCGCTGGCACTCATCAATTTACACGCCATCAAGCCTCTGACGGTCATCTCCGGCGACCAGACCTACCCAAGCGATGAGACTCTGCGCAAGGCCTTCACCCAAGTCACCTCGCACGTCGAATATATTAACGGCGAAGAGATCGCCGGGTTGCTGGGAAATTTGCGTGTGGCGAACGTGGTCCTGCTGGGCGCACTCTCGGCCTTACTGAAACGCAGCGCCCTGTCCGGTCCGGAACTCACGGCGGATACCTGGCTGAAGGTCATCACGGAGCGCGTGCCTCCCAAATACATCGAACTCAACCGGAAGGCCTTCCAGGCCGGGTGGGATTCAGTGGGGAAGTGATCGGACAACAAAGGGCTCGAAGGGGTCCTTACATATATAACGGAGGCTGTGCAAGAACAGCCTCCGTTTTAAGTTTTGCCTTTTACTTCTAATGCTTCTTGCATAAATTCGTGACTTGAACGATCAAAATGCAGAGACCTTTGGCAGCAATTTGGGTTCACATCTTTGCGCAGTACCCTGTAACTTCTTACTTCGCCTTCCGCACATTCTTTTTTGCATATTCCGCGCCGCGCTTCAGGGCCTCAACGTTCTTGGGCAGCAGGTGCTTGTGGCGGCCCGGCATATGAGCCTTCAGAGCAGACTGGATGTCTTCCAGGGTCAGTACGGGCATCAGGGCCAGCAAGGCGCCGGTGGCGACGATATTCGCCATGCGGCGGTCACCGGCTTCCTCGGCGATCTCGTTGCACGGGATGGAGACCCAAGTGATGTCGCTGCGGGCTACGTCACGGTCCACCATCGAGGAATTGACGATCAACACGCCGCCCGGTTTGACTATCGACTCATATTTGTCGAGCGACGGAAGGTTCATGACAATGACCGCGGGTGGATTCTGCACCAGCGGCGAGCCAATCTCTTCGTCCGCGATGACGACGGTGCAGTTGGCCGTACCGCCGCGCATTTCCGGGCCATAAGAGGGGATCCAGGTCACCTCTTTGCCGATATCCATGGCGGCATAAGAAAGCACCTGACCAGCGAACATGACACCCTGTCCGCCGAAACCAGCCAGAAAAACTTCAGTTTGCATTGTGCATTTTCCCTTTCTTGCCACAGAGGTCGTGGAGAGCGCGGAGAAAAAACGGGTTTCTCTGCGTGCTCTGGCCCTCTGCGGTAAATTTTTAAATTTTTAGCGCTGCCACCGACGACGCAATCTTATAATCGCCGAGCGGGAAGGCCGGGATCATATGCTCTTCCAGCCACGCCAGCGATTCGACCGGCGTCATGCCCCAGCCGGTGCTGCAAGTGGAGAGCAGTTCCACCATCGAGAAGCCCAGGCCGTGTACCTGCGTTTCGAACGCGAGACGGATCGCTTTCTTCGCCAGGCGGATGTTCTTCGGGTCGTGCAGACTGCGCCGGACAATGTAGCCGGCACCGTCCAGCGTGGCCAGCATCTCGGACACACGGATGGGATAGCCCTGCGTCTCCACATCTCGGCCGTTGGGCGAAGAAGTCGTCTTCATGCCGGGCAGGGTGGTGGGGGCCATCTGGCCGCCGGTCATGCCGTAGATGGCGTTGTTGATGAAGATGATAGTGATGTTTTCCCCGCGCGCCGCGGCGTGGACGGTTTCCGCCATGCCGATCGAAGCCAGGTCGCCATCGCCCTGGTAGGAGAAGACGACACGGTCAGGCAGGACGCGCTTGATGCCGGTGGCCATCGCCGGAGCGCGCCCGTGGGCGGCCTCGACGAAGTCAATGTCAATATAATTGTAGGCGAACACCGCGCAGCCGACCGGCGCCACGCCGATGGATTTATCCAGTATATTCATTTCTTCCAGCACTTCGGCCACCAGACGTTGCGCTGTCCCATGCGTGCAGCCGGGACAATAATGCGAAGGCATGTCCGTGAATCCTTTGGGGCGGGAGTAGACCAGATTCTCAGGATTAACGATAGTTGCAGCCATAATTACCTCTCATCTCAGCGTGCCATCATCCGCAGATACCACAGGTCGGCGGGATCATCTTCCGGCTTGCCGGGGTTCTTGATCATTTCCTGGATCTCGTGGACGAATTCATCCGGGAAGGGCATCACGCCCCCCAGCCTCCCGTAAAACCGTACCGGGATCCGGTTCCTGACCGCCGCCTGGACGTCCTTGAGCATCTGCCCGGTGTTCATCTCCACCACCAGGAAGGATTTGGCCCGCTTGCACAGTTCCTCCACCCGCTTGTAGGGGAAGGGGTTGACGCTGATGGGGCGGAATAACCCGACTTTGATTCCCAGCGCCCGGGCGGTGCGCACGGCAGAAAGCGCAATCCGGCCCGCGGTGCCGAAACCGATGACGATATGTTCGGCATCCTCCATGAAATATTCCTTGAAACGGATTTCGTTGGCCTGAGCTTCGCGCCAGCGTCCGAGGATGCGCAGGTTGACTTTTTCCTCGGTCGGGACGTCGAGGTAGATCGAACTCAGGAAGTGGCGTTTGCGTCCCTTCGCCCCGCTCACGGCCCAGTCGTATTCCTTCCGGGCGACCGGCTGCATCTCCGGCAGCTGGACCGGTTCCATCATCTGTCCTATGGAACCATCAATCAGGATGGTGCAGATGTTCAGGTATTTGTGAGCCAGTTCGAAAGCGACCGGCACCAAGTCCACGGCCTCCTGGATCGAGGCCGGAGCCAGCACGATGGGATGGTAATCCCCGTGGCCGCCGCCCTTGCAGATCTGGTTGTAATCGCCCTGCGAGGGGGCGATGTTACCCAGGCCGGGGCCGCCGCGCATCACGTTGACCAGCACCATCGGGACCTCGGTCCCAGCGATGTACGACAGTCCCTCCTGCATCAGGCTGATGCCCGGGCTGGAGGAGGAGGTCATCACGCGCGCCCCGGTACAGGCTGCGCCATAGACCATGTTGATGGCTGCCGGTTCACTCTCGGCCTGGACGAAAGCACGTCCCAACTCGGGCATGCGATGAGAGAGGTATTCGAGCACTTCATTCTGCGGGGTGATGGGGTAGCCGAAATAGGCCTCCAAGCCGGCGCGCACGGCCGCCTCGGCAATGGCTTCGTTGCCTTTCCACATTTCACGCGCCATATCAATCACCTCCTGCCGCCGCAGAGGCGGGCGCTTTGGTCACTTCGCGGTAGACCGTGATGGCTGCATCAGGGCAGACCAGGGCGCAGATGGCGCAGCCGGTGCAGCCGTCCTTGAAAATATGCGATGGATGGTAGCCCTTGGAGGTTAACTTTTCGTTATCCAATTCCAGGACTTTGGGCGGGCAGGCTGAGATGCATAACTCACAGCCTTTACAATATAGATCGTTGACTTCTATCCAACCTTTGGCAGGCATAGACCTGGCCTCCTCAATTAGAATTAGGACAATTTTGGTCGAAATATCCGTCTGCTTATTATGGCGGTTTCCGACGTTGGCAGGTAGTGCCATGCGTCATTATACCGTAATACAAAAATCCTCATCTGGGCAAGACAATTGTGATCAAAAAAGTGCCTCGATTAGGATATTTCCACACTCATTTAGTGCTTTTTGGGGATCCATATGGGGCAAAAACTGCTGGTTTTCCACGTTGACATGCTTGCCGGGGATGGTTAGAATAAAACAGTAAATTCATCGTCGCATTCAAGGAAGGTAAAAATGATTGGAACCACGACTCCTCATCAGATAGTCATTTTTACGCATCAGCATTCCATCAGCGGGGAAATTTTTCTGCGCGACCAGCGCCTCTCGGATTTTCTGAACGACCGGCGCGAAAAGAAAGTCGTGCTGCATAATGCCAGCGTGGCACGCCTGGAAAGCCCAAGCAAGGTGCTGGAAAAGACCCTGGTGTCCATCCTCCCAAAATCGGGGATTGTGCTGGCCTTTGAGCCACCCCAGAAAGTAGCCTCCCCTCCGCGTTTCATCAAGTATCCCAAAAATAGGTACGCTGTTTTTCTTATCCTGGATGTGATGGAAGTCCGCGGTGAGGTACACATGCCGGGTTCCCTGGACCTGTTACAGATCCTGGTTGATACGGGCGATTCCTTCCTGCCATTCACCCAGGCCACCGTGGCAATCGAGGCCAATCCCAACTTCCTGCTCCGGCAGGAGGCCGTGTTGGTCAATACCCAGCGCATCCGCTTTATCGGCGAGGTGGAGCCGAAAACCCCTACCGAGCCGAAACAACAACTTCCCATTGGAGATTAAACATGCCCATTCCCGTCATTATTGACGCCATCCGCACACCCATCGGCGCGCTCGGCGGGGCGCTGGCCGCCGTCCGCCCGGACGATTTGGCCGCGCATGTGCTTAAAGCTATTTTGGAACGCAACCAACTCGACCCGGCGCTTGTTGAAGAAGTCTATCTGGGCTGCGCCAACCAGGCCGGGGAGGATAACCGCAACGTGGCGCGCATGGCGCTCCTGCTGGCCGGACTTCCGGCTGAGGTGGCAGGCGTGACCGTCAACCGGCTGTGCGCCTCCGGGCTGAACGCCGTCAACCAGGCCGCACGCGCCATTAAAGCCGGTGAAGGGGAGGTATACATCGCCGGGGGAGTAGAGTCCATGAGCCGTGCCCCGTATTCACTGCCCAAGGCCGAGTCCGGTTTCCCTTTTGGCAACCTGACCGCCTACGACACCGCCCTGGGCTGGCGCTATCCCAACCCGAAGATGCAGGAGAAATATGGCACCGAGCAGATGGGCGAGACCGCTGAGAACATCGCCGCGCTGAAGCCGCACATCACCCGTGAGATGCAGGACGCGTTTTCACTGCGTTCACACCAGCGCGCCATTGCCGCCATCGACTCGGGCAAATTCGCCGGGGAAATCCTCCCGGTCACCATCCCGCAGCGCAAGGGAGACCCGGTCGTTGTGACCACGGATGAGCGCCCTCGCCGCGATACGAGCATGGAATCTCTGGCAAAACTCCGCCCGGCTTTTCGCAAAGAGGGCGGGACAGTGACAGCTGGCAACTCGTCCGGTCTGAATGACGGGGCCGCCGCGCTGCTCCTGATGAGTGACTCCAAAGCCAAAGAGTTGGGCCTGAAACCGCTGGCCCGGATTCTTTCGTCGGCTGCCGCCGGGGTCCCGCCGCGTACGATGGGACTGGGGCCCGTCCCGGCAGTGAAGAAAGCCGTCGCCCGCGCTGGTCTCCAGTTGAAGGACATCGGCCTGGTCGAGTTGAACGAAGCTTTCGCCATCCAGTCCCTGGCTGTGATCGAAGACCTGGGCCTCGACCCGGAACTGGTCAACGTTAACGGTGGGGCAATCGCGCTGGGGCATCCACTGGGCTGCTCGGGGGCGCGCATCATGACCACGCTGCTGCACGAGATGCGGCGGCGGGCGGGCGACCATAAAGGTCGCCCCTATTATGGTCTGGCGACCTTATGCGTGGGCGTCGGTCAGGGCGAGGCGACGGTCGTCGAATGGGTCGGATAGCCCGAGGGTTAGAAAGCATCGCAGCGCCGTGGAAGTTCCACGGCGCTCTTGCGTCTAAAGGGATATGCCCCTTGATTCCCCCTTTCGGCAGCGGTAATCGAGGCTTACAATCATTCAGAATTCACCTCACCGGTAAAAGGTCGAAGGAGTGTGATATGCGTTCAAAATTAATCCTCATAATTTGCGCGCTGGTACTGGCCATGGGGGCCTGCACCCCGGCTCAACAGCCCGCGAACTTGACGGGTACCTCCATCACCATCACCAATACACCCACTCCACCTGCGAAGGCCAATATACCCACCCCACTCGCGGAGGCCACGAATATGCCTCTCCCGCCCCCGCCGGATCTACCGGTTGTCCCCGCTCCGGCGCTTGTCCGCATTGACTTCCAGGATTCCAACAACGGCTGGGGCATTGCTGTCAACGACGGCGGTTATCTCCTGCGGACCGTGGATGGCGGTACAACCTGGATGAACACCACCCCGCCGGGCGTCACCTGTATCGGCTACTCAACCAATCTCAGCATGCTGGATGTCAATACTGTCTGGGTGCTGGTCCCAAACGCTGACTTTTTCACGGGCAAGCTGTACCGCACCACCGATGGCGGTCTCACCTGGACCTCTTTCGATGTGCCATTCGGAGGAAAAAACATCCAATTCCTGGATGCCAGCACCGGCCTCGCACTGGCGGACCGGGGTGCAGGCATGGGGTCAGACTCGGTGGAGATGTTCCAAACGTCCGATGGCGGTGCGACCTGGCTGAGCGTCTTCAATAACGACCCTAACCGGCCCGATTCGTCCGGCAGCCTGCCGCTGGGCGGCATCAAAAACGGCATGACCTTCCTGGACGCCAATACCGGCTGGGTGACCGGTACCCGGCTCGTGGACGGGGAAGTTTACCTGTTCGTCACCAACGACGGCGGCGCTTCATGGTCCCAGCAAAGCATTCCCTTACAGGCAGGTTACGAGACCTACCGGTACATGCCACAAGCGCCGGTCTTCTTTGGAAAAGACGGTTTCCTGCCGCTGGTGATCAATCTGTCAAGTACCACTGATTTCACCTTCTATACCACCCACGATGGTGGAACCACCTGGACCGGCGACCCGAAGAATGCCAAGAGCGTGGTCACGCCTGGCAGTTATGCTTTCGCCGACGCCCTGCACGGCTGGTGCTGGGACGGCGGGACAAACCTATATTCCACCGCCGACGGAGCGCAAACCTGGGGCGGAATGCTCACCAGCCTCGATCTGAACGGACAATTGTCACAAATAGAATTTGTCCCTGGAGCCGCCAACCAATTCAACGGCTTTGCGCTCACCAGCGTGGACGATGCCGGTCACTCACAACTATATAAGACCACCGACAACGGGATTTCCTGGACGCCGTTAATTCCTTAAATGGAGAGAAAAATGAATCGAAAACTATTCTTCCCCGTTCTGGGGCTAATGCTTGTAATCATGGCCTGCAGCGTTCAGATCAATACAACCAACACACCGCCTGTATCCATTACCGACACACTCGTCCCGCCTATCAAAGTCACCGAGACGCCGACTCTGCCTTCGCTCACCCCTTCTCCTCTGCCGCCCTCCGGTCCCGAACTCTCGCTGGACAGCCTGCGCAACGCCATATATTACGCCCCATTCTACGAGCGGACGGTTACACTGGTCAACGGGTCTTATTCGGAAGGTTCCGGCGCGACCGCTTATTCGGTCCAGATGCTGGACGTTTACGCTCTTGGGGACCTGAACGGTGATGGTAAATTCGATGCGGCCATCATCCTGGCCGAGAATGACGGCGGCACCGGGGGTTTTGAATCCATGATTGCCGTAATCAATCAGGGCGGAACACCGCACCAGGAGAGCCAGGTGCAGTTGGGTGACCGGGTCCAGATGAATACAGTCGACATTTCTTCCGGTGTGATACATTTGGATATGGTCGTCCAGGGTCCGAGCGACCCGCTGTGCTGTCCTTCCCAGCCGCAAAAACAAAACTACTGGCTGATCGGCAACAGGCTCTGGCTGATGCGCCTGAACTCCACCATCGGCGGAACGGAACATATTATCAATGTTGACACACCCGCCAACTGGAACACCGTTACCAACCCGTTCACGATCGGCGGAAGTATGACCGTCCTGCCTTTTGAAAACACCCTGGCGTACCATATCTACCTGATTGACGGCACAAAAGTCAACGAGTCTTCTTTCACGGTCACACCTTCCGGGGGAACCGCGGGGACCTTCTCGCATGACTTTAATCTGAGTTCTGCCGGTATAACCGACTGGGTCATTATCCAATTTGTTGATACCAGTGCGGCAGATGGTTCAACGATCGCGTTGGGTTCGATCATCCTGAAAGCACATTAATTTTTTTCTCTTCAAGCGGCAGGGCATGAACGTCCTGCCGCTTCTTTCATAATGCAACTTTTTCAAACCTTTTACATCTATAGAAGTGAAACCATCCAAATTATCTGGTAAAAGGAGATTGAATATGAAAAAGAACGAAGGTCCTGTTGACCGCATTATCCGCGTCCTCGTCGGCATTGCCCTGATCGCGCTCGGCTTGCTGGGTATAGTCAGCGGCGTGTGGATGTGGGTGGCTTACATTCTGGGTGCCATCCTGCTCCTAACCGGCATCGTCGGCTTCTGCCCGCTGTACAAACTGTTCAAAACCAGCACCGCCAAGAAATAATCCTCCCCTGCTGAAAAACAAAATCTGCCGAGCAACAAAGTGCTCGGCAGATTTTGTTTTTTTTTTACAAACACTACCGGAGATAAACCGGGATAAGCTCCCCATCCCTTTCTGTTTATCTCTGGTTCTTCATCGCCACCTTCGCCATGAACTTCGCCTCATCAATCACAAAGCGGTTGTGGTCGGCTTCGCCGATCAATTCCACCTCGTCCCAGGCCTGGACCTTGAAAACCAGCTTACGGCCATCGATGGCAGTCAACTCCGCCCGGGTGCGAACCTGCATCCCCACCGGCGTGGCAGCCAGGTGACGCACGTCAATGTGCCCGCCGACGGTCGACTGGCCGGGCGGCATGTGCCCTGTCAACGCGCTGACAGCGGCGCTCTCCATCAGGCCAACCAGAGCCGGGGTCGAGAAAACAGGCAGGCCTCCACTGCCCCAGCTGGAGGCGGTGTCGGCGTATGTGACGGTATGTTCAAGTTCGGCTAAAAGGCCGGGGGTAAGTTCGGGCATAAAAGCTCCTTTATAATGTTCTTTCCCGATTATATCCGCAGATTCGCAGTATAATTTCGCCCGGAGAAATTCATGCCTACAATTTACCCCTTCACTGCCATTGTCGGACAGACGCGCATGCGGCGTGCTCTTATTCTCAATGCTGTTGACCCGCGCATCGGCGGCGTGCTGATCCGCGGCGAGCGCGGCACCGCCAAGTCTACGGCGGCGCGCGGCTTGGCCGCGCTCCTGCCGAAGGTGCGGGCCGTGTACGGCTGTCGTTTCGGCTGCGACCCCGACCAGCCCGCCTCCTGGTGCACCGAGTGCCGGGAGAAGGCCGCCTCCGGCGAGCCGCTGCCCGTCGAAGAAAAACCCATCCCGTTCGTCAATCTACCCATTTCAGCCACCGAAGACCGGGTGGTCGGCACGCTCGACATCGAACAGGCCATCCAGAAGGGTGAACGTCACTTCGAACCAGGCGTGCTGGCCGCCGCCAACCGCGGCCTGCTCTACATTGACGAAGTGAATCTGCTCGATGACCACGTGGTGGACGTGCTGCTCGACTCTGCCGCCATGGGCATGAACATCGTCGAACGCGAAGGCATCTCCTTCACCCACCCGGCACGCTTCATCCTGGTCGGCACGATGAACCCCGAAGAAGGCGACCTGCGCCCGCAGTTGCTCGACCGCTTCGCCCTCTCGGTGAACATCACCGGCATACGCGAGGCGCGCGATCGGGTAACTATCATCGAAAACAACCTGGCCTTCGAGGCTGACGCGGAAGCCTTCCGTAAACTGTGGCAGCCGCACGAGGAGAAACTCAGCCGCATCATTGCCCAGGCCCGTACCATGGTCGAAAAAGTGACCTACACCAGCCGCGACCTGCTCTACATCGCCGCGCTGACCGCTTCCCTTAACGTGGACGGCCACCGCGCCGACCTGGTCATTCTCAAGGCCGCCCGCGCCCATGCCGCTTACGAGGGTCGCAGCGCCATCACGGATCGGGATATTGCTCTGGCCGCCGAACTGGCCCTCCCCCACCGCATCAAGCATGGCCCCTTCCATCAGACTGAGATCTCGCCTGAGCAGTTGCAGGAACGCATCGAGCAATTACAGGGTTCGTCCACCGAAGGCGAGCCGTCCGAACCGGCCGAGAAAGAGCCCGACGCCGAGTCCGTAAAAAAAAAGTCATAACTGAAGCCGCCGAGCAGGACAACCCCGACCAGCCGCCGGATGCCGAACCGTCCCCCCAGCAGACCGTCTTCGGTCCTCAAGATGCTCACTGGTGGGACGGCGGTAAAAAGGTCAAGGTCGGCGAGACCTTTGACCCGCGCAAACTCGACACCCCCCTCGACAAATTAACCCGTCAGCATTCTGGACGCCGCTCGCGCACGCATACCGAGCGCAAACGAGGCCGTTACATCCAGTCCCGACCGGCCAACGGCAAAACCGACGATGTGGCCTTCGATGCCACCATCCGCGCGGCAGCGCCCTTCCAAAAACGGCGCACCGAGCAACGCAAGAAGGTGGCTTTCGCCATCCAGAAGGGTGACTTGCAGCGCAAGGTACGGGTCAAGAAGGCCGCCAACCTGATCCTGTTTTTGGTGGATGCTTCCTGGTCCATGGCCGTGGCAGAGCGCATGGCCGCCACAAAGGGCGCCATCCTGTCCCTGCTGACAGACGCCTATCAGCGCCGCGACCGGGTCGGTCTGATCGTCTTCCAGAAGGACCGCGCTACACTCATCCTTCCACCGACGAATTCCATCACACTGGCCCAGCGCGCCCTGTCCGACATCCCGGTGGGTGGCAAGACGCCGCTCTCGGCCGGTCTGCTGATGACCTACGAAGTGCTCACGCAGGAGCATATTATCCATCCAGACGTGGAACCGCTGCTTATCATCCTGACTGATGGGGCTGGGAACGTTTCGATTGGCGTCCTGCCTCCGCAGGAGGAAGCCTTCGGGTTCGCCGAGCAGATTGCAGGTCGGGGCTACCGGACTGTGGTCATCAACATGGAACACGCTTCCTTTGACCAGGGCCTGGCCCAGGCGCTGGCCGACCACCTCGAAGCCCCCTGCTACACTCTAAACGAACTCAAGGCCGAAAGCCTGTTGAACACCGTCCGGCAGGAAATGGCTGAGCCAAAGAAGAAATAAAAAACGCCCTCGGGCGTTTTTTATCTGGCGGTGCGAGTGCAGTTTCTCCCGGCAACCTTGGCGGCATACATCGCCTGGTCGGCAGCATGCAGGACATCCTCCCACATGTCACCGTGCTGCGGGTAGATCGCCACTCCGATTGACAACGTGGCACACAGTTTCACTCCCAAGTGCTCAATGTCAAGCGACAAAAAAGCGGTGCGCAAATACTCGGCGCGTTCGTAGCCATTCTCCAGCAGGGCACCCGGCATGACAATTAAAAACTCTTCACCGCCGTAGCGAAAGGAAATATCCGAGGAACGAACTTCAGAGCGCAGAAATTCTCCCAGTTTTCTCAAGAGCAGGTCACCGGCATCGTGCCCATAAGTGTCGTTGAACGCCTTGAATCCGTCAATATCCATCATAACCAAACAGACAGTGCTCTTTTCACGCCCGGCCCGCAGAAACTCGCGCGCCAGTGTCTCTTCTAGGTAACGACGGTTGAAGAGGCTGGTTAACGGGTCGCGGGTGGCTTGCTCATGCAACTGGGCCTGTAACATTTCAATTTCCGCAAGCTGGTTCCGTAATTTTTGATTGGCTTCCTGCAATATAACTTCGTTCTGCTTGCGTTCAGAAATATCCCGGACCACACTCTGAATGTGAATAGGAACGCCATCATCATCACTTACCAATTCGGCATTTATCTCGACAGTTACTTTCTCTCCGTTCTTTTTATTAAAATCACATTCATAGAGGGGGATATCTTCGCCTTTTTGTAAACGTTCCAATATATATCCACTCTCTTCTTTCTGATCTGAAAGATCAGTCACGGACAGTTGCATCAATTCTTCCACCGTATAACCGAGTAAATCAGCGGCGCGTTGATTGACTTCCAAGTGTTTCCCTTGAACATCAAGAATAAACACGGCGTCGTGTGACTGCCCGAATAAAGCCCGGTAACGGTGCTCGGCTTTTTCGCGTTGCCTGATTTCCTGTTGGGCCTCTGCATACAGGCGACTGTTTTCGATGGCTCCCGCTGCCTGGGTGGCAATCGTTTCCAAGAGACGGACCTGTTCCGGATGATAAGCATTCGGCTGGGAACTTTGCATGGATATAACGCCTACCACCCGGTCTCCCACCAGAAGCGGTACGCCGACATAAGAATGGCTCGGGTCACCACCAAAATCGATGATATTGTATTTCCGCGTGGCCTCTTCTGCGAGGGCATCCGGCAAGTAGAGCATCTGCCGGGTTTGGATAATGTACCCGGTTAGTCCTGGAGATTGGCGAATTTCGTGCGGGGGCAATACACTAATTTCCCCCTTGTCATAAAAGAGGGGATACCCGATCATCTCGGTTTCATTATCATAGGTTGCAATGTAAAAGGCTTCGATAGGCAGGACGCGCTTACACTTCTCGAGGAGTGCTCTGAGGAGTTTGTCCATCTCCAGGCCAGAGGTGACAGCCAGGCCGATATCCAGCAGGGTCGACAACTCGTCTGCGCGCTGCCGAGTCTCCTCAAAAAGACGGGCATTCTCAACCGCAATCGCGACCTGGTCGGCGAATGCCTGTAATCGGTCAGCATGGGTTTGGTTATAGAAATTCGGGGTCAGGCTGGTCAGGTCCAGAAAACCGATCACTTCCCCTTTCACTTGCAGGGGTGCACCGGCATAAGAACATATCTTTTCCAATCCCTCCATCACAACCCAATTCTTGCTTTGTTGGGTATCTGGTACCACCAAGGCCTGACCAGTTTCCATCATTGTGCAAAAAATTGGAATCTCGTTCACCGAAAAATTTAATGTTTTTTCATCCAAACCATGCTCCCGATATCCACGTGCACGGGCTACTCGCGCAATATTATGTTCGTCAAGCAACATAAAAGTTGCCATATCATAAGGGACAACATGTCCAACATTGTCCAGCAAGCGGTCTAGCACATCTTCAAATGTGCGCGAGCTATTCAACGCCGCGGCAGTATCACGCAACGCCTCAGCCGAAACGCGCTGTTCGTGTTCAGCCTGCTCAATCAAACGGCGTTCGGTATTATCGCGCGCGACTATCAGCCTGCCGGAGTAATGTCCCTTGCGATCATAGAGGGGCGAGATGTGCAGGTCGAAATAATGCAGTTCTTTATCACCAATCACGATTTCCTGATGGGTGGTAAGCTTGTCCAGAAACAGGTTAAATATTTCGCTGACATTTGTGAAAACGTTTTCTGCTGGTTCGCCGATGACCAATTGTCCGGGTTTTCCAATCATCTGCAGAGCTGACCGGTTAACATCCACGATACGGTTCTGCGCATCCAAAACCATCACACCGTCATTCATACTCTCAATCAGAGCGTCACGGGCAATAGGCACAAGATCAAGCAAGCGGTAACGCGAAAAGCCAACGGTAAAACAGATACAGGTGAGGGTAAAAGCAAAAGGAGTTAAGTCCAGGCCGGAGAATGGATTGAGACCCAACACGCCGACAACATTAATCACCCAAGGCAACAACGCTACGGCCAAGATTGCTGCGGTCTGTCCACTTAGTGGACGTGCCGTATGTCGGTACGCATGGATTAGCAGGATGATTGCGAACAAAACCAACCCATAGGAATAAATGACATTGATCCAGAACCACGGGCCGCCATCCAGAATTATTCCACCCTCATGCTTGCCGCCAAAAAACAGTTTGTGCCAGGGATCAGTCCACAACAGGATGAAAGTAAGCACCGGCTCAATTGTGAGCAGGGCAATGGCCTTTTTCTTCAACCAGTGTCCTCGGTTGGCATACTGAATGGAAAAAACCAGGAACGTAGTTGGAACGGTCAGCACCCCCAGGTAGGTGGCCCGCAACCAGAAGAAACGGGCTTGTTCGCTCACAACCGAAAAATGGATCGCATATGTCAATGTCCAGGTGGCGATCGCGCCCCCCAGCACCATCAATGGACGAGCACCCGGCGCGGTATGTCGCCCCCAAGCCACTATACTAACAAATATGGCTGCTGCGGTAGACACGACCAGGGCAAACACGTATGGCCAGTTCATCGCTTATCTTGCTTTAGTTTACCTCAACTAAGCAGCATTAACCAGTGCAATTGCGTTAAAAGTCCATGTTGGTTCTCTGGGATTCGCCGCGGCGCTGGGGTAATTAGAGGGAGGGATGGGCGATCGCCTCATATGACTATCTGCTATAATCTCCCCCGATGATTCTCCTCACCGGCGGCACCGGCTTCATCGGCCGCGTGCTCACCCGTCAACTGGTCGAAACCGGCCACCAGGTCCGAATTTTATTGCGGCCATCGCTGCGTACCCCCCGCCTGCCCACCGGCGTGCCGGTCGAAGTGGCCGTCACCAGCCTGAGCGATGTGCAAGGTCTGCGCGCCGCCATGCGCGGCGTGGAAACAATCTACCATCTGGCAGGGGGCGAGGGCGAGGGCGGGCGCGCCAATCTACAGACAGTGGACATAGATGGCACGCGTGCTCTGTGCGAAGCCGCCGCGGATGCCCGCGTTGGGCGTCTCTTCTACCTGAGCCACCTTGGCGCCGGCCGTGCCGCCGGTTTCCCGGTGCTCAAGGCCAAGGGTATCGCCGAGGAATACGTCCGTAAGTCAGGGGTCCCGTATACAATCCTGCGCGGCTCGGTCCTGTTCGGCCCGGGTGACGAATTCACCACTGGTTTGGCGATGCTGCTGACCGCCGCGCCCGGTTTCCTGCCCCTGCCAGCCAAGGGCGAGACGCTCCTCCAGCCGCTGTGGGTCGAGGACCTGGTCACCTGTCTCATCTGGGCCCTCGATAACCCCGAAACACTCAACCAGACTTACGACCTGGGCGGCAGCGAGTACATCAGCCTACGCCAGATGACCGAGATAATTATGGAAGTCACCGGCCAGCGGAGGCGGCTGGTCAATTGGCCGACGCAATCCATGCGCGCCCTGACCATCATCATGGAATCCATCTTTCCGCGCTTCCCTGCTTCGATCTTCTGGCTCGATTACCTGGCCGTCAACCGCACCTGCCCGGTGGACACGATCACGCGCATCTTCGGACTGATGCCCTCCCGTTTCGCCTCCCGGTTGGACTACCTGCGCAACGTTCCCTGGACCCGGCAACTGCTCCGCAGACTGTTTACCCGTTATGGCTGAGTGGACCATCCACCTCCTGGAAACCCCCGAAGAGATGACCGCCGTCGAGGCGCTTCAGCGCCTGGTCTGGCCCGGCTCCGAGACCGACGTGATCCCGGCCCACATGCTGCTGGCTGCTGTCCATAATGGCGGGCTGGTGCTCGGTGCATTCGTGGAGGATGACCTGGTGGGTGTATCTTTCGGATTTCCCGGTATCTACACGACGCCCGACGGTCCACGCCTGAAACACCACTCGCACATCCTCAGCGTCCATCCGGATTGGAACGGGAAAGGCATCGGCTTTGCCCTCAAGCGCGCCCAGTGGCAGATGGTCCGTAAACAGGGCCTCGACCGTATCACCTGGACTTTCGACCCCCTGCTCAGTCGCAACGCCCATCTCAATATTTCCCGTCTGGGCGCGGTCTGCAATACTTACCTGCGTTCCGAATATGGTGCGATGCGCGACGGCCTGAACGCCGGCCTGCCTTCCGACCGTTTCCAGGTAGACTGGTGGCTGAATACCGAACGCGTGGAACGTCGCCTCAGCCGCCGCTCACGCCCGGCCCTGACCCTCGACCAATACCGCACCGCCGAAGCGACACTTTTAGAAGCGCATACGGACCGGGGGCCTGAACCCAGTCCGCCGGAAGAAACTTCCTCGCTTACGGGCACGCTACTGCTTATCGAAATCCCGTCCGATTTCCCATCCCTGAAGGTCGCTGACCTGCCTCTGGCGCGCGAATGGCGCTTTTACACCCGTGAAGTCTTCGAGAACGCCTTTGCAACCGGTTATATGGTCACCGACTTCGTCCATGATAATAAGCGTAGTTTCTACGTCCTGATGCATGAGGACTCTACTCTCCAGGATGATGAGACACACACAGACCTCCGAGGCTGATCAGCCTTGGAGGTCTGCATTTGGCTGTTTGTATGGTGCTACCAGGATGGCATCAGCTGCTCCACTTGTGTGCTCAAAGGTGGAACATCTCCGCGCGGGTAGAATACAGGGTTAAAACAAATTAGACAGCTCTTGCGAGCCGTCTAATTGATTCTTTCGAGCACGAACCTATTCGACCGGGTAGAGCACCAATCCAACAGTGCCGGGGCCAAAGTTTGCGGCCAGAGAAATGGAAAGGTCGGTCAACACCGTCTCTTTGGTGTTTAAACGTTTCTTCGCCTCCGCCATCAAGGCATTGCCAGAGGCGATATCGCGGGCATGGACGATGCCCAGATAGATCGACTGATTGCCAAACTCTTCCACGGCCATTTCGATGACGCGATCCAGGGCAACTTTGCGAGTCCGCACTTTTTCCACCATATCCACCATACCATTTTTGAGCACTGCAATCGGCTTAACATTCAGCAATGAGGCGAGCGCGGCGGAGAGAGTGCCAATGCGGCCGCTCATACGGGCATATTCGAGCGTATCCAATGTCAGGATGATGCAGACGCGGTCGCGTACGCCTTCCAGGTATTTGACTATCTGCTCCACGCTTTTACCAGCCCGATCCATCTTGCGCGCTTCCCGGCACATCAGACCCAGTCCCAACGAGCCTCCGGCTGAATCGAACGGTACAACCTTGAACATATTTTTTAATTCCTCCGCGGCTGCCACAGCCGAGGCGTATGTTCCAGAGAGTTTGCTTGTCACATGGATGGATAGGATGGTATCGCCCTTCTGAGCGATCTTTTTGTAGAATTCCATAAATTGATGCGGGGAGGGCTGGGAAGTCTTGGGGATCTTCTTGCTTTCATCCACAAGCTTGTAGAAACCCTCTGTGTCCAAGTCAACATTTTGCAGGTAGGTCTTTTCCCCAAATTGGATGTTTATGGGAATGACATCAATATCGTATTCCTTTTCCCATACAGCGGGAACATCGGCCGCCCCATCGGTTATGATACGTAACATAATCTACCTCCTTGGCTTAGATCGAATTCTATCGTTCACTTTAAATTAAACCCCGCCGGGTTTAGGAAGTTCCACTATAATACCACTTCGCGCACCAAACCGCGCCTGATACATAAAACATTTGTGCTATAATCGCATTACTCTCCCTAACGAGGTTCGTATGTCCTCTAACGTCATCCGCGTGGTCGGTGCACGCGAACATAATTTAAAAAATATCACCGTCGAAATTCCCCGTGACAAACTGGTGGTTATCACGGGTCTCTCCGGCTCCGGTAAATCCTCCCTGGCGTTCGACACCATCTTCGCCGAAGGTCAGCGACGCTATGTTGAGTCGCTCTCTGCTTATGCCCGTCAGTTCCTCGGCCAGATGCAGAAACCCGACGTAGACTACATCGAAGGTCTCTCCCCGGCCGTTTCCATTGACCAGAAAGGCACCTCCCATAACCCGCGCTCGACCGTTGGGACTGTCACCGAAATCTACGACTACCTGCGCCTTCTCTTTGCGCGCGTCGGTGTCCCCCACTGCCCGATTTGCGGGCGGGAAGTGGTCAAGCAATCCGCCCAGGAAATTGTTGATGCAGTCGGGGCATTGCCGGAGGGCACCCGCATCCTGATCCTGGCGCCGGTGGTGCGCGGCCGCAAAGGGACCTACCAGGCCGTCTTCGAGGAGATTCGCAAAGCCGGGTTCGCGCGTGTCCGCGTTGACGGGACCATTTACAACCTGGATGATGAAATCAGCCTCGACCGCTACAAGATCCACACCATCGAGGCAGTGGTTGACCGGTTGGTGGTATCCGGTTCCGGGCCCGAGCAGGAGCGGACAGCAAACATCACCCGGCTGACAGATTCAGTCGAGACCGCCCTCAAGTTCGGAGATGGATATCTCACTGTTCAAGTCCTGAGAGAAAAAGCCGAAGAGAATCACGATTTGCATTTCTCCGAGCACTTGGCCTGCCCGGAGCACGGCATCAGCATCCCGGAGATTGAGCCGCGCACTTTCTCGTTCAACACCCCGCACGGCGCCTGCCCAGACTGTCAGGGACTGGGCAATAAACTCGAAATTGACCCCGACCGTGTGATTGACCCGGAAAAATCTCTCGCGGATGGTGCGCTGATCGCCATGGAATGGAACAACGTCCGCGAGGACGGGAACCCCGGTTATTACTGGCAAATGCTTGAAGCCATGGCGCAGCATTATCACATTGATATGAATAAGCCCATCAAGGATTTGCCTGCCGAACATCAGAATCTTGTTTTGCACGGCACGAAAGGCGAAAAAGTCCGCATCCATTATCACAACCGTGACGGACGCCAGGCAACGTTCGACACCGCCTTCGAGGGCGTGATCGGCAACCTGGAACGGCGCTACCGCGAGACGAACTCGGAATATATCCGCGAGAAGATCAGCGAATACATGTCCGACCGGCCCTGCCCGACTTGTCAGGGCAAACGTCTGCGCCCCGAAGCACTGGCCGTCACCGTGGATGGCATCAATATATTGCAGATCACCGAGTGGCCGGTATTGCGTTCACTCGAATGGGCCAGGCGGCTGGCGGGATCAGATACTCCCCTCACCGCCCGCCAGAAAGCCATCTCCGACAGAATTCTGAAAGAGATCGTCTCGCGTCTGGGCTTTCTGGTGAATGTAGGCCTGGAATACCTTACCCTACACCGCTCCGCCGGGTCGCTTTCTGGCGGTGAGGCCCAGCGCATTCGGTTGGCGACGCAGGTCGGCTCACGGCTGGTGGGTGTGTTGTACGTGCTGGACGAGCCGTCCATCGGACTGCACCCACGTGACAACGACCGGCTGCTGACCACGCTCAAAGGCCTGCGCGACATCGGCAACACCGTGCTGGTGGTCGAGCACGACGACGATACCATCCGCACCGCCGACTGGGTTATTGACCTGGGGCCCGGCGCGGGTGAGCACGGCGGGTACATCATCGCTGAAGGCACACCCGAACAAATCATCGCCCATCCCAAGTCGCTGACCGGCGCGTACCTTTCAGGACGCAAGCATGTCCCGGTGCCGAAGAAGCGGCGCGAAGGCAACGGCAAAATGCTGACCGTAGTGGGGGCGCGCGCCAACAACCTGAAAGATATTACCGTCAACATCCCGCTCGGCAAGTTTGTCTGCATCACGGGCGTCTCGGGGTCGGGCAAATCGTCCCTGATGAGCGACGTGCTCTATAACGCGCTGGCTGCGAAACTGAACAGGGCCCGTACCCAGCCCGGTGAACACCAACGCATTGACGGCATCGAGCATCTCGACAAAATCGTCAACATTGACCAGTCACCCATCGGGCGCACGCCGCGCTCGAATCCCGGTACCTACACCAGTCTGTTCGAGGAAATCCGCAAACTCTTTGCGGAATTACCGGAGAGCAAAGTGCGCGGCTACAAGCCGGGGCGCTTTTCGTTCAACGTGCATGGCGGGCGCTGCGAAGCCTGTCAGGGCCAGGGCGAACTGCGCATCGAGATGCAGTTCCTGCCGGATATTTACGTACCATGCGACGTGTGTCATGGCAGCCGTTTCAACCGCGAGACCCTGCAGGTCCACTTCAAGGGCCACAGCATCGCTGACGTGCTCGACATGACCGTGGACCAGGCGCTGGAAAAATTCTCCGCCTTCCCGCACATGATGAACAAGCTCAAACTCCTCCAGGAAGTCGGTCTGGGCTACATCAAGGTTGGACAACCCGGGACGACTTTATCGGGAGGTGAAGCCCAGCGCGTCAAACTGGCCAAGGAACTTTCCCGCCGCGCCACAGGCCGGACCCTGTACGTGCTCGACGAACCCTCGGTTGGGTTGCATGCTGCGGATGTGCACAAGCTTATCGAGGTCTTGCAGCGTCTCGTGGACACGGGGAACAGTGTGCTCATCATCGAGCACAACCTGGAGATCATCAAAGTCGCCGACTGGATCATTGACCTGGGTCCCGAAGGCGGTGACCGGGGCGGTGAACTTGTCGCCGAGGGGACGCCCGAGCAGGTTGTGGCAGTTCCGGGGTCCTATACCGGCGCGTTCCTGAAAAGTCACCTCAAAAAGCAGACAAAACATCTCTATTAACCTATGCGCAGTTTGTCACACTCGCAAAATCCCTCAAGTTCAGGTAGAATAAGGGTTCCAACCTGCGCCTGTGAACCCCCCGGTGCGTCTGCAATAGAAACGGACGGGAAAAGCCTATGACTATCACAAATACGATTGAGTCTTACCGCAAACGCCGCAAAAAACTGCTGCCGTTGATTCTCGGCGGAGCGGCAGTCCTGCTGGTAGTGGTTGGGATTATCATCGTAGTGCTGTCTTTGAGCGGAGGCGGCTTCACGCTCTTCGCCACCAAGACTCCTACACCGACCATTACACCCACTCCCACCAACACCCTGCCGCCCACCGAAACGCCCACCATCACCCCCACCCCCACGGTGACAGCTACACCCACTGCCTCCGGCATTTATCCATACGTAGTGAAGGAAGGCGAGACTCTCACCTCGATCATCCAAACTGAAGGGCTGGCCGATACCCCGAATGCGCTCATCATTATTTTGAGACTAAACCCGACCATTGACCCCGCCACTGGTTTCATCACCGTTGGGCAGACGATCAAACTGCCTCCGCATAATTATCCATTACCAGCGTCCACGCCTATTCCCACTGGGCTGGCTCGCGGTTCACACATCACTTATAGCGTCATGCCGGGTGATAGCCTTGGCAGCATTGCCAATCAGTTCAACAGTACCGTCGCTGATATCCTGCTTCTTAACAAAGCCATTCTCACAAATGGCGCGGCCTCCATAATTTATCCAGGCCAACTGCTGGTGGTGCCGGTTAACCTGGTCACACCGGTGCCGACGGTCAAACCGACCGCTACCACGACACCATAACAGAGAAATCCAGACCCCCGGTCCCTGAAGAAACCGGGGGTCTTTTTCGCCCCAATCCCTTTGACATTCTGTGCGCCTCAGACTAAAATGATGATGTCCGTTTCTGCCTAACCATGAGGAGCAGTCGTGAGCAACTGGCCTGGAAAATACGTTATTGGTCTAACCGGCAATATCGCAACCGGAAAGAGCGTCGTCCGGCGAATGCTGGAACACCTGGGTGCTTATACCATCGATGCCGACACCCTCTCGCACCGCGCCATTGCAAAAGGCGCACCGGGCTACCAACTGGTGGTGGATGCTTTTGGCAAATTCATCCTGGATGCCAGCGGCGAAATTGACCGGGCCAAACTTGGTCGGCTGGCCTTCAGTGACCCGGATGCGCTTAAGGATCTCGAAGCAATTATCCACCCGCTGGTCGGGCAAGCCGTGGACTTGATGATCCAACGCGCCAGTCAACGCGTTATCGTTATCGAGGCCATCAAGCTTCTTGAAGGGAAATTGGTCAGTGAATGTGACACAGTCTGGACCACGTATGCTCCCGAATTGGTCCAGAAAGCCCGATTAATGCAAAAACGCGGCATGAACGAACAGGAAGCCTTCCAGCGCATTCAAGCCCAGCCGCCCCAGAAGGTGAAGATGGCCGCCGCCAACGTGGTTATCCAGAACGCCGGTTCATTCGAAGACACTTGGAAGCAAGTGGTGGCAGCCTGGAAGGTCATTTCGCCTATCACCGATACTTCTCCGATTTTCATGCGTAAAGCCGGGGAAGGCGAACTGGCCGTCCAGCGCGGACGCCCGCGCGACTCGGCGAATATTGCCGCACTCATCACCCGTCTCAGCGGCGGGACGCGCCCGTTTTCGCCAGATGACGTTATGGCCGCTTTCGGCGACAAAGCCTTTCTGCTGCTCATAGCTGATAAACAACTGGTCGGGCTGGCAGGCTGGCAAGTGGAAAACCTGGTTGCTCGCACCACGGAACTCTATCTTGACCCTGGCATCACCATCGCCCAGGCGCTTAAGACCCTTGTGACAGCGATCGAACGCGCCTCACAAGATTTGCAATGCGAAGTTTCCCTGCTCTTTCTGCCGCCCCAATTGGCAACGCAGAAAGATCTCTGGAAAGAGATGGGCTACACCCGTCGCACCCCACAAACCCTGGGAGTCCAGGCCTGGCAGGATGCCGCACTCGAATCACAGCCGTCAAATACCATCCTGCTCTTCAGGCAACTCCGCCAGGACCGCGTCTTACGCCCTATCTAAATTAGGGTATCAGGCAATAAGAAATCAGGAATTGGGTTCACTGGTTGCCTGTTCCTGATTATCCGATTCTGAATCGTCTGATCCTTTTACCGCCGTGACCAATTTTCTAATCAACATCCTTTTTATTTTTCAGCGCCTTGACTGGTTGGGTGTCATTGACATTCTGCTGGTCACGCTCATGTTCTTTGGCGTGCTGTATCTCGTCCGTGATACGCATGCCATGATGTTGTTACGCGGCATTATCCTGATTCTGGTGCTGGTTGCATTGCTGACCAGCCTGGCAAACCTACCGGCTTTCTCCTGGCTCGTCCGTACTGCACTGCCCGCCCTGGTATTTACCATCCCGGTCATTTTCGCCCCCGAAATCCGCCGCGCCCTCGAACGCATCGGACGGGCCGGGACATTCTTCCGGGCCTCGAACAAAAACGCCAGCGAAGAAATGCAGCAAACTATTCAGGCTGTCGTTGCGGCAGCTGCCCGTCTGTCTGCCCGCCAGCATGGGGCGCTCATTATTATGGAGCGCTTCGACCGTCTCGACGAATACATCCGCAGTGGTGTCATCCTCCAGTCCGATGTAACGCCCGAAATGCTGATGCAAACCTTCTACCCCAACACCCCCTTGCATGATGGCGCGGTCATCATCGCTGGCAAGAAAATAGTCGCCGCGGCCTGCGTGATGCCTCTCTCGGCCAGCGGTATCCTGGCACGCTCTCCCGAGCGGCAGATGGGACTCCGTCACCGCGCCGCACTGGGTATCACGGAAGTGACCGATGCCATCGCGGTGGTCGTCTCAGAGCAGACTGGTGCCATCTCCATCGCCCATGCCGGACGCATCATCCGCCGGTTGGATGTGGAGCGTCTGGAAAACATTCTGATTACCTTTTACAACCCGGAGAAATCCCACAAAGAAAATTTCTTCCAACGGCATTTCCCCTATCTTTTTCCTCGCAAGGATGAATGAAGCATGTTTCGCTGGCTGGCTACTAATTTACGCACATTCCTCCTGGCTTTCGGTCTGGCTCTGGCCGTCTGGGTGACAGCTGTCACCGCGGCCAATCCCGATGAAACTCAGATTTATCCGAATCCTATCCCCATCGAGTTTATCGGGCAGGATCCTGGCCTGATTATGACGGGCGGGACCGTCCCGCAACAAGTGGAGATTACTTTGCGCGCCCCGCACTCGGTATGGCAAAGTTTACTCTCCGGTGAGAGTTCGGTCCGCGCCATAGTGGACTTGACCGGACTCGGGTCCGGGACGCATATGGTGAATGTTCAAATGCAGATTGACACTCGCCCCGTACGCATCATCTCCGTCACCCCTCAGACCTTTGACCTGTCGCTTGAACCGCAAGTGACCCGTTCCCTGGCGATATTCCTGGCTCTCACCGGCAACCCGGCTATCGGTTACCAGGTCGGAAATGCCGTTTTGGACCCGGCAGAGGTGGTCATTAACGGTGCGGAGAGCCTCGTTTCCCAGATTGACCACATCCAGGCCACGCTCGACCTGACCGATGCCCGCCAAAACATTTCCGCCTCCATCCCGCTCCAGGTGGTGGATGTGAATGGCACAGTTATCAGGGGAGTGACCGTCCTCCCGGAAAGTGTGCAGGTCAGCCTGCCCATTATCCAGCAGGGTGGCTACCGCGACCTGGCCGTCAAAGTGATGACGGTCGGGAATCCTGCCAGTGGCTATAGGCCGACGAGTGTGGCCGCCTTGCCACCCATTGTGACAGTCTATTCCGCAAATTCAGATACCATTGATTCCATGCCCGGCTACGTCGAGACTGCCTCACTCGACTTGAGCGGTGCCAAGGAAGATATTGAAAAACAACTTGGGATCATCCTTCCACCCGGCGTAACCCTCATCGGCGATCAGTTTGTGACGGTTAAAGTGGGTATCGCCCCCATTGAAAGCAGCCTCCCCATTTCTTATCTCCAGGTGGGAATGATCGGGCTGGCAACCGGGCTGCAAGCTCATCTTTCGCCGGTAACGGTGGATATCATACTTTCCGGCCCATCACCCGTGCTCGATTCTCTGGCTTTCAGCGATGTGCACGTTCAGGTGGACCTGACCGGCCTGACTCCCGGGACCTACCAGTTGACCCCCAAAGTGTCCATTGTCCAGCAAAACGTGACCGTCGAATCCATCCTGCCTCAAACGGTGGAAGTGATTATTACCAGTACGATTACGCCCTCTCCTTAAATTCCTGTACTTCCCCTTCAGGGAGAGTGCCCGGCCTATTTTCTCTATGGTGAAATATTCATGAAACCTATTGTTGCATTAGTCGGACGCCCCAACGTGGGAAAAAGTACTCTCTTCAACCGTCTGGCGGGAGAACGGCTTGCCATCGTGGACGATACCCCGGGCACCACACGCGACCGCATCGTAGCCGAGGGCGAATGGAACGGCCGTCCCTTCGATGTGGTGGATACCGGCGGGATTGACCCCACGCACGGCGGCAAGACGCCGCTCTCGATCGATTCAGCGGATTTTATCCCGGAGATTCGAGCCCAGGCGCTGATGGCCGTCCGTGACGCCGACGCGGTGCTGTTTCTCGTCGACGGCACATCCGGCGTCACCTCGCCCGACCGCGAGGTGGCCGAAATCCTGCGCCGCTATCAGAAGACAGTGGACGGCCAGTCCTGGCCGCCAATTTTTGTGGTGGTTAACAAATGTGAAAATGCCAAACAGCGCAACGCCGCCTCTGAATTTTATGAATTGGGACTGGGCGACCCATACCCCCTTTCTGCCATCCACGGCACCGGGACTGGAGACCTGCTCGACGCGCTGGTGGCCTCCTTCCCAATCCAGGCAGAGACCGAGGAAGACGAATCGATCAAAATTGCCATCGTCGGCAAGCCCAACGCCGGGAAGTCATCCCTGCTCAATAAATTGGTCGGCGAGGAACGTGCCATCGTCTCACCCATCCCCGGCACGACCCGCGATGCCATTGACACGCATATCGAAGTGGAAGGCCTGCCAGTCACGCTGATTGATACCGCCGGTATCCGGCGGCGCGGCAAGATCGAACGCGGCGTTGAGAAATACAGTGTATTGCGCTCCTTCAAAGCCATCGAGCGCGCGGACGTGGTGCTGTTGATGATAGACGCCGCCGAAGGCATTACCGCCCAGGATACCCACATCGCCGGGTACATCCTCGACGCATGGAAGAGCACCGTTGTACTGGTCAACAAGTGGGATACCATCCTGAAAGACAACGAGACGACGGAAGACTACACCCGCCATGTCCGCCGGGAACTCAACTTTATGGACTACGTCCCCATGCTTTTCATCTCGGCCAAGACCGGTCAGCGTCTGGACCAGGTGCTGCCGACCGCATTACGCGTCCAGGAGGAACGGATGGCGCGCATCACCACCGCCATGCTCAACCGCGTCCTGCGCGACGCCCAGGATGCCCACCCGGCTCCCTCTCACGCCGGACGCCAGTTGAAGATCTACTACGGTGCCCAGGTGCGGGTTGACCCGCCGACTTTCATCCTGCATGTCAACGACACAAAGCTGTTACATTTTTCCTACCGGCGTTACCTGGAGAACAAATTCCGGGAGGCCTACGGCTTCATTGGCACCCCCATCAAGATTGTTGCCAAGGGCCACAAGGACCAGGAAGAGTAAAATCGACCCTGTAAAAAAATACCGGGCTGCACGAGATGTGCAGCCTGGTTTTGTTTATGGGAAACCCCGGGGAGGCCGTTACGGTGCTTTCGTATCGGTATCCGTGGCGGAGTTGTTGCCAGGCACCAGCTCCGTTACTCCGGCGGGTGCCGTGATGCTGGCTGTCATGGCCAGCGACCCGGTTGCTGTAGGGTCGGTGTTCACCGTCGCCAAGTAGACGATGCTCGTGCTGGCCGGGATGTTGACGGTATCCGTGAAGACAGGCGCGGTAGTCGCCGGCCCGATGTTGCAGAGACCAAGTGCGGGGGGGGTGCACCACCAGGTCCAGCTAACCATTGGGACCACTGAGGCATCAGAGAAGTAGGCGCCGGTGACGTCTGAGGGTCCGTTGTTGGTGACGGTGATGGTATAGGTGACGCCGACACCCGGGACATAGGTAGACGCCCCGTCAGTAACGGTGACCGAGAGGTCGGCCGTCGGGTGGGGGGTATCCGTATCAGTGGCCGTGTTGTCGGTCGAATCCAGATCCGGGCTGTCAGTGGGAGCCGCGATGCTGGCCGTCATAGACAGCGACCCGGTCGCCGCGTGGTCGGTGACCACACCCACCGTGTAGACGATGCTCGTGCCGGCTGGGATGTTGACGTAATCCTGGAAGACAGGCGTGGTAGTCACCGTCCCGGTGATGCAGTTGCCCGCTCCGGGGGCGCAGGTCCAGCTCCAGCTAAGCATTGGGCTTACTGCGGTGTCAGAGAAGAGGGCGTTGGTGACGTTGGAGGGTCCGCTGTTGGTGACGGTGATGGTATAGGTGGTGGTGCCGCCCGGGACATAGGTGGGCGACCCGTCAGTAACGGTGACCGAGAGGTCGGCATTCGCAGCCACGTCGCTATCAACGGCAGCATTGTTGCTCAAATCCGGATCCGGGATACCACCGGGCGGAGTGATGGAGACGGCGTTGACCAGGTTCTCCGGGGAGACGGTGCCCAGATTGGCAAGAATATAGTAGGTGACATGCTTGCCAGCTGGGATGTTAGCAGTGTCGTTTATGGGGGAAGAGTTCGGTACCACGAGCCCGGCACCGCAGGTTGCGCCGAAATCCGGCGAGGAGCAACTCCAACTCCATGTGGTCACATGGGCAGGTAGGTTGTCATGGAAGACCGCGCCGGTGACATTCGACGGGCCGGCGTTGGTGACCACGACTGTGTAGGTGGCCGAGGTGTTCGGGGTCCAGTAACTCGAAAAGTCGTTGATTGTGACCGACAGGTTGGCGCTGGGTCCGACGATCACGGTGGGAGTGGGCGTTGGGCTGGGCCCAGGTGTGGAAGTAGGAATGGGGGTGGAGGTTGGGCCGGGGGGCACAATGCCACTGCGAACAATCCGTGGCGCCGACCAAACCGCCCGATCCCCGCTCGGTGAACCAAAGGCTTCCACCTTCAAAATGAATTTGACATTCGATCCGGCCAGAGCCGACAAGTCTACATCCATGCGGTATACCAGACCCTCCAACCGCTCAGCTGCAGTTTTTAAGGTATACACCGGACCTGAGCCAATCTGATATGACAACCGGAAGACTATGTAGCAATTTGAAGGACCTCCATACTGGCATCCAATGTAAGATTGGAAATGATCACCGCTCTGAACAGTAAATCCCGGATATATTCCCTGGATATAACCGTCCGTTACATATTGTGGGAAGGTGAGCAGACCCTCCGGGCTGGAAATGCCATCTTCCATCTGGTGGCTGCCTAGGGGAAGCACAAAACCACGCACATCCCCATCTGTACCCGGCCATGGCAAGGCTCCCGCCCCGCTCGACCAGGTGGCAGAATTGGCATTCGTGACAAAATCATAGGCAGAGCCATATGAACTAATCACATTGATATTGACCAGGAAGGCAGATGTACCGCTTGCACCCACACCAAAATTAGTGCCGGAGGCATTCCGCAATTTCCAGTAACCAATAAAATTACCCGCAGAGATGGGAGCCGCCAGGTTGACTGACAGATCAATTGATCCTCCGGGGGCAACGCTGGTCGGCAGGTTGAAGGCAGACGCAGAGGCTCCCATATAATCCCCGCCAGCAAAAACCAGCCTGTATGAAGTTGTCCAGGTACAGGTGCCGACGTTCTGCAGCCGCCAGGTCTTTGTAAACGGCGTACCGCCGGTCAGTCCGGTTCCGTCAGGGATGGTGACATCCGTTACGAACGCGGCTTTATCGCAAGTTGATACAGGCGGGGGCGTTGGACCGCCGAGGCGCGCAATTCGCGCCCCACCCCAAAGGACACGGTCACCAGTTGGGGAACCGCTGGCCATTACCTTCAGAGTGAATTTCACACTTTGTCCGGCCAGCGATGAGAGATTCACGCTGGCGCGGTAGTATAATCCTTCGGTCTTTTCGCGAAACTGCCAGAATGTATAAACGGGCCCTGAACCAATCTGGTAATTCAATTGGAAGGTAACATAACACGAAGGGACGCCATACGCGCAGGATACAATGCTCTGGAACCGGTCTCCGCTCTGCACTGTGAAGGCAGGATATGTTCCAGAAATATACCCATCGGTCACATTTTGCGGACCGACGAACAAGCCAGGTGTCGTATCCGTTGAACCGTCCTCAAGTTTAGGGGCGGCTGATTTGATTACGTAGCCGGATGCGCTTCCGTCTGTTCCGGGACAAGGCAAGGTCCCTGCACCGCTCGTCCAGATTGCAGAACAATAATTGGCAACAAAGTCGTAAGTGGCGGTCGAATAACCTGCGCTCACAACAATGTCAATGAAAAACCAGTACGTGCCATAAGGACCCACCCCGAAAAGCACGCTGGAAGCATTCCGCAGCATCCAATATCCGCGATAATGACCGGCAGTGGTTGGGGCCGTCATGTTAACGGTCACATCTACTGTGGCTCCCGGGGCGACGCTGGTTGGCATATTGACCGCCGATGGAGCGCCCATCTTCGTACCAGAATAGAAAACGATGGCGTAAGAGGTGCTCCAGGTGCAGGTGCCAATATTCTTAAACCGCCAGGTCTTGATCAGGGCTGCACCGGGGGCAAAACTGGTGCCATCCGGGATGGTTACATCGGCCACGAACTGGGCCGCGTCACAGGCCACGCTTGCAGCCACCGGGCGGGGGGCAAAGACCGTCCCTGGCAGGAACTGCACCAGCAGAGTCACGATCAGGACAGCCGGGGTGAAAATGCGTCTGAATTTCATTTCTTCCTCCTTCACATGCAAAGGCACAGGGCAAAACGTCCTGTGAACAAGACATAGACGAAAATAAGAGCCAAATAGTTCCTTCTCTCCCTAATGATAACGCAATTATGCCAAAATGGAATATCCATTTTATATGACAAATAGTCACCCTCTCCCAGACGCAAGCTTGAGATTCCCGTCCTTCAGATGTACAATGATTTCAGGATTTTATGCTGCGAAAATTCTTTCCCATCATTTTGCTGACCCTGGGGATGCTCCTGCAAGCCCCACCCGCCCCGCTGCGCGCCCTGGAACTGGGACCTGCCGGCCTCCTCCCGGCTTCCATTCCAGCCGGGATCACGCCCGTTACCTCCGTCACGCAGGCCGACCTTGACGGCAACAACACACCCGAAACCCTGGCACTGAATGGTGGCCGCTTGTCCATCTTCTCCGGCGGTGAGACCGTCTGGCAAAGCCCGCAGGTGTGGCAAATCGTCCAGGCCGCCATCAGCGATTTAGATCGCGATGGGAAACCCGAAGTGACCCTCCTGCTCTGGCGTCCCTTCCACTCCTGGCCCGCGGACCAGTGGCTGCCGAACGGCGGGCGCATTGCCGAATTTCACAATGCCGAAAGACAATCCTGCCACATCATACTGATTGGTTGGACGCGCGGCGGGTATCACGAGTTGTGGGCCGGCTCCGCAATGGCCGACCCGATCACGTCCTTCGCCATCGCAGACTTAAACGGCAACAACGCCCAGGAGTTGGTGGCGCTTGAAGGCCGGTACACAGACCCAAAGTCCGCACCCGCCTGCACGTTGAAAGTCTGGGAATGGAACGGATTTGGCTTCACGGCCGTCTCATCCATAGATGGCACGTTCAGCAAAATGACTTTTGTCCAGGCCAAAAACGGCCATATTCTGATTCTTGTCCCCTGAGGAGGAGACTATGAAAACATCCCTTCGCAAAATTCTTTGGGCATTTCTGGCAGTGGTGATCGTCCAGTCGGCGTGCAACAACCCGGTTATATCCCCCACCCAGTCGCCGCCCGTCACACCCACCCGGTCCCCCCTAGCCACACCCTCCCAATCGACGCCCCCGGTGGGCATCTACCCGCCGCCTTTTGCCACCTATAACGAGATAGCCGCCCGCCTGCCGCAGACATTCAGCGGCGGGGGATATTCGCTGCCGCTCGACTTGAACCAGGTACAGAACGTGGCTGCGGTGGAACTGACCGACGCTCAGCGCACCCTGCTGGCCCAGAACGGCTTTGTGGTCGCAGCACCGGTGCCAGGCCAGTACCGCGAATTCTACCAAATCTATGAGGGCGGCAGATATATGGAAATGCCGATGTTCATTACCACCGACTCGGTCTACCACGTCTACCACCTACTCTTCGATAAAATGCTGCGTGACCTGGAAACTGAGCATTTCATCGTTGATCTCAAGTCGCTGACCAGCGCCATGCTGACCGCCACCTATCAGCAGTACCAAACCTTACGCGGCACAGCGCTCGAAGAACCAGCCCGCCGCAACGTCGCTTATTTCGCCGTCGCCGCCCAACTGCTTGGCTTGCCAGACCCGGTACCGTCCGAAGTAACCGATCTGGTCAGCGCCGAACTGGCGCTGATTAATGCCGCCAGCGGCGAGTCTGTCTCGCCCATCTGGGACCGCCCCGACCTGCCGCCCGAGCAGAAACTCATCGAGGTCTACGGCCAGTATACGCCGCGCGGCCACTATACCCGCAGCGAAGATTTGAAGATGTATTTCAAAGCCATGATGTGGTATGGACGGCTCACCTTCCGCCTGAACGATGATTTCGAGACCCGCCGCGCCCTGCTCTTGACCCAGGCCGTACGCTCGGCCACCACCGCCGACGGCACACCCGCCGTCACGCTGTGGGAAAACATCTACGAACCGACCGTCTTCATAGTCGGCAAAGCCGACGACCTCGGTTATCTCGAATACGGGGCTCTATCAGACCAGGTCTTCGGTACGAACCCCGACCTGAGCAAATTCGCCGACGAGACCCTCTTCGCCCAGTTCAAGCAGGCCAGCGAGTCTCTCCCGCCGCCCCAGGTCAACTCGATGTGGGTCTGGATCTGGCAGGACCAGGAACAGGTCACCAAGGGCTTCCGCTTCATGGGCCAGCGCTTCACCTTGGACGCCTACGTTTTCGGTCAGGTCATCTGGCGCAAAGTTGGCACACTCGACAATCCGCGCGGCCTGCCGAAAGCGCTGGATTTCTTCGCTGCCATGGGGTCAGACGAAGCTTACAGCATCCTGAAAGGCATGGGCGAGGACCAGTATGTCAACTATGACACCCAGACAACCAAGGTCAGAACGGAAGTCGCAGCCCTAGGGATAGATTCCTGGACTCAGAACCTTTACTGGTCGTGGCTCTATTCCTTCCAGCCGCTCATCACGCCGAAGGGCAGTGCCTATCCGCCCTTCATGCAGACCCAGGCCTGGACGCGCAAAGACCTGCAAACCGCTCTCGGCTCCTGGACCGAACTCAAGCACGACACGATTCTATATGCCAAACAGGTGATGGCTGAGATGGGTGGCGGCGGCGAGGACGTTGCACCGCCGCACGGTTACGTGGAACCGGACCCCGAGGCCTACGCCCGTCTGCTGGCTCTCACACAAATGACCTACGATGGCCTGCAGAGCCGCGGCCTGTTGAGCGACCTGACCCGCGGCAATCTGGAGAATCTCATCAGCGAACTCAAATTCCTGAAAGACATCTCCGAGCGCGAGCTGGCCGGGGACCCTATCACCGATGACGAATATTGGCACATCCAGTACTGGGGCGGCATTCTCGAACAGTTCACCCTGGCCGCCGCCGATACCACCGGTAACATGGACCGCGACCTGTCAGACCAGAAAGCCGCCCTCGTCGCCGACGTCGCCACCGGCACCTATGACTTGAACACTCTGGTGGCGCTTGAAGAGGGCGTTGGCCAGCCGACTCCCATCTACGTGGTGCTGCCCAATTCTCCCTGGCGGGTTGCCACCGGCGCAGTTTACTCTTACTACGAATTCACGGTCTCTTCATCTAATCGCATGACCGACGAGGCCTGGCAGGCCCAGGTGGAGGCCGGGACGAACCCGCCCCAGCCCGACTGTACGCAGATGTTCGTTGCACCATGAAGATGGACCGTAGACCAATGACCGTGGACGGTGGTTCCGATCACCGTCCACGGTCCATCTTCAATCGTCTGGCGGCTACATTTTGTCTCTTGTTTATTTCTCTTGCAGCCTGCCAGCCCAAAACGACCACCGTTACTCTGGCCCTTCTGGGGGATCTGATGCTCGGGCGCGGCGTGGACCCGAAACCCGACTCGCTGGCGTACCTGACTCCGGACCTGTCCGCCGCGGACCTGGCACTCGCCAACCTGGAGAGTCCGCTCGCCCCCATCCTGCCTGAATCGGATTCTACCTACAACCTGTGTGCCTCGTCTGTCCGAGCCAACCTGCTCACCGCCTGGGGCTTTGACCTGCTCTCCCTCGCCAACAATCACAGCTTCGATTGCGGCCCGGACGGTCCTGTCGAGACCCGCTCCGCGCTGGAGGCTGTGGGTATCAACTCCATCGGTCCTGGATTGGAGCCGGTCTACCGGGAAGTGAACGGCCTGCAACTGGCTTTTCTCGCCTTTGAGGATGTCGCCTTGCCATTGGACACGAACGCCGCCGTGCAGGCCATCCGCTCGGCACGCGCCACCCGTGCGGTTGTGATTGTCTCGGTCCACTGGGGGGCGGAATATCAGGGCGGCGCCTCGGACCGGCAGAAATTCCTGGCGCAGGAATTCGCGGAGGCGGGCGCGGCGCTGATCTGGGGACACCACCCGCACGTGCTCCAGCCTGCCGCTTGGATCGAAACTGCGCAGGGCAAAACGATCGTGCTCTACAGCCTGGGCAACGCCCTGTTCGACCAGGGCGGCCTGGACGATACGCGCCGGTCGGCGCTGGTGGTGGTAATGTTGGATGCGGATGGTGTGACATCCGTTAGTAACGTGCCATTTGTTATTGATGTCGTCAACAGTCGCGTTGTTCAACCAGATGCCGGGACAGTGGAGAAAATCCAGGATAGGTTAAATCTCCCGTAGGAATTTATCCTTCCTGGTGACGATGCTCTGCGTCGTCACCTCCACCGGGATGCTCCGCGCCCCAATGTCGCGCGCGGAGCGTCAGAACGAGAGAAAGAAATCTCCCCTAGGGGTGACCGGCTGGTCGCCTCTACAGCGGTATATAATAAGATTATGCCCCGCAAAATCCTGCATCTCGACCTGGATGCCTTCTTCTGCGCAGTCGAAGAACTGAACGACTCGTCTCTGCGTGGCAAAGCCTTCGCCGTGGGCGGCAGGCCGGAGGAACGCGGCGTGGTGGCCTCCTGCTCGTACGCCGCGCGCCGATTCGGAGTCCGCTCGGCGATGCCGATGAGCCGGGCGCTGCGTCTCTGCCCGGGGCTGCTGGTCATCTCGCACCACCATGACAATTACTGGGAGATGTCCGAAAAAGTCATGCAGCGCCTGCATGACCTGTCCCCGCTGGTCGAACAAATCTCGATTGACGAAGCCTTTGTGGACATCAGCGACCTGCGCGAGCTCCCGGAGACAATCGCCCGCCGCCTGCAAAAGCGCGTTAACGATGAACTCGGCCTGCCATGTTCGGTCGGTGTGGCGACGAATAAACTGGTCGCCAAGATTGCAACTGAGGTTGGGAAGAAGACCACCAAAAAAAACCAGCCACCCAACGCCGTGACGGTCGTCCCGCCCGGCACGGAAGCAGCCTTTCTGGAGCCCCTATCGGCAAACATGCTGTGGGGTGTGGGACCCAAGACCGCTGCGAAACTGGCCGGGGTTGGAATCAAAACAATCGGTGACCTCGCCCGCTGCCCCGCAGCGGACCTCATCCGCTGGTTTGGCGAAAACGGGCGTGACCTGGCGCGCCGCGCCTGCGGGGTGGATAACAACCCCGTAACCACCGGGCACGAGGTCAAGTCCATCAGCCAGGAGACCACCTTCGCCCGCGACGTGCGCGACGACAAGCTGCTGGCCGGCACACTGCGCGAACTATCCGCGGAAGTGGGTCGCCGCCTGCGCCAGGCAAACATCGCCGGGACAACGGTCAAGATCAAACTGCGCTGGCCGGACTTCACCACCCTGACCCGTCAGGTCACAATGTCCCAGCCCACCGACCAGGACGAGGAGATTTATCGCCTGGCACTCGATCTGCTGGAGAAGGTGCATGCAAAAGGGAAAGCCGTGCGCTTGATCGGCGTAGGCGTCAGCGGGCTGGGTGCGCCGCTGCGCCAGTTGGAATTATGGGGCGCGGATTCAGAGAAATCGCGCCGCTTGCAGGAGGCACTGGATACTGTGCGTGCGAAATATGGCGAGCAGTCCATCCAGCGCGGGAAGAGGATCCACAGATAAGCCACCCGCGTTTTCCAAAATACCTGTATATAGTTGTATACATCTGTGGCTAATCAAGGAGTTCAAGATGCCTGTCAAAACCGGAAACATTTCCCTGAACACTCGCGGCAACACCGATATCTGCGACATTACAAAATAACTGGAGCGCCTCGTGTCCGAAACTGAATTGACCTCCGGCACACTGACCGTCTTCTGTCCCTCCTCCACCAGCGGGTTGACGACCGTAGAGTTCGAACCGGGCGCGGTCGCCGACCTGAAGCGCGTGTTCGAGGAACTCGTCCCGTCAGGCCGCGCTTACGCCCATAATGCCACCTGGGACGACGGCAACGGCCACTCGCACATGCGGGCGTCGCTGCTCGGGCCCTCGCTGACCATCCCATTCGTCGAGAAAACCCTGACTCTTGGTACCTGGCAACAAGTGGTTTATGTGGATTTTGACATCCGTCC
>Ga0209746_1000071_pt1 | contig 52694 bp, 50 predicted proteins | sample BarGraNGADG00211_3_FD_184496 | JGI IMG/M metagenome (GOLD analysis project Ga0209746, IMG submission 184496) | Arctic peat soil microbial communities from Barrow, Alaska - Barrow Graham LP Ref core NGADG0011-211 (SPAdes) (version 2) | ecosystem: Environmental > Terrestrial > Soil > Wetlands >... | reverse complement strand
GGCAGAACTGGAGGCAAAAAACAGGAACAAGGAGGGCTGGGTAATCACACTCCATGCACCCAGTTACATTCCCTTCATGAAATATTCCGCTAACCGTTCACTCAGGGAAAAGCTTTTTAAAGCCTATGGTTCACGAGCCTTTCATAAAAATGTCCATGACAACTGCGAACTTGCAGTCAGGATTGCCAATCTGCGACTGGAGATGGCCAATTTACTGGGATTCAAAAACTTTGCCGAACTTGCATTGGTTGACAGAATGGCCGACTCAGCTGAAAAAGCCTTAACGTTTCTTGATGAACTTCATTCAGCATCAAAACCGGCTGCTATAAGAGATCTCGAAAAAGTAAAACAATTTGCTGCTGAAAGTGGTTTTTCTGGTGAACCCGAAAGATGGGACTGGGCTTACTATTCTGAAAAACTTCAGAAGTCACAGTTTGATATTGATGATGAAGTGCTGAAGCCATTTTTCGTTCTCGAAAATGCCGAGCGCGGTATATTTAACCTGGCGGAAACCCTCTACGGAATAAAATTCATAGCGAACTCTGATATTCCGGTTTACCATCCTGAAGTAAAAACCTGGGAAGTCATGGATGCTGACGGCGTTTTCCTTGCAATCCTCTACATTGATTATTTTCCAAGACCTGGAAAGAATGGCGGTGCCTGGATGACGAGCTTCAGGGAACAGAGATTTTATGAGGGCACTGATACAAGACCCCTGGTCTCGATAGTTGCAAATTTTACAAGGCCTACAGAGACGAGACCATCGCTTTTGACCTTCAATGAAGTCACCACTTTTCTACATGAATTCGGACATTCCTTGCACGGAATGCTGACAAAATGCACATACGAAAGTCTTTCAGGAACCAGTGTTGCCAGGGATTTTGTAGAGTTGCCATCACAGTTTATGCAGAATTTCGCATTCGAGAAAGAGTGGCTGTCTACCTGGGCAAGACATTATATTTCCGGTGAGATCATTCCTGATGGGCTTATTGATAAAATCAAAGCCGCTTCAACCTTTAATGAAGGATATGCATGCAACCGCCAGCTGGGCTTCGGTTTCCTCGATATGGCATGGCATACGATAACTACTCCCTTCAAAAAGGACCTTGCTGAAATAGAATCGGAAGCCCTGGCAAAAACAGAATTATTTCCACCGGTCAAAGGATTAAATACAAGTGTATCTTTTACACATATTTTCGGAGGAGGCTATGCAGCAGGCTATTATGGATATAAATGGGCTGAAGTACTGGATGCCGATGCTTTCGAGTACTTTAAGGAGACAGGCATTTTTAATAAGATAACTGCGGCATCGTTCAGGAAAAACATACTTGAAAAGGGAGGCACAGATAAACCTGTGAACCTGTACAAAGCATTCAGGGGCAAGGAACCTTCAATAGAAGCATTTCTGAAGAGAAGCGGACTAAAATCAATATAATACTATCAAAAGCATGATCACTTTTTTTGAAACCCTGAGCAATGATATTCTTGCCGTAGGAACATCAGTTAATCTTACCGGATATGAAATAGAGAAACTGGTCTGGCTCTTCGGGAATGCAACCATTAACATAAAAGAAAAACTGGAAGGTGATTTCATCGGTCCAAGAAAAGAGATGATCACCCCCTGGAGCACTAATGCTGTGGAGATTACTCAGAACATGGGTATCAGCAGCATCTCCAGGATCGAAGAATTTCATCCGGCTTCAGGAAAAAATTTATGGGATCCAATGCTTCAGTCGCTCTATAAAGGCCTTGACCAGCATCTTTTCACAATAGATAAGAAGCCAGAACCCGTCATTTTCATTGATAATATAAGTGAGTATAACAAGAAAGAAGGACTTGCACTGAATGAAGAGGAGATCGCGTATCTTGATAATCTGAGCAGAAAATTAGGCAGACAGCTGACAGACAGCGAGGTATTCGGATTCTCCCAGGTAAATTCAGAGCATTGCCGTCACAAGATATTCAACGGGACCTTTGTAATTGATGGAATTGAAAAGGATAAAACTCTTTTTCAGCTGATAAAAGAGACTACTCTGGCAAACCCCAATAAGGTAATCTCAGCATATAAGGACAACTGCGCTTTTCTGCAGGGTCCTGTTGTTGAGCAGTTTGCCCCGGCGACACATGAAAAATCCGACTATTTTAAAATTACGGACTTCGAATCTGTTCTTTCCCTAAAAGCCGAAACGCATAATTTCCCTACTACAGTTGAACCATTCAATGGTGCTGCTACCGGTACCGGTGGTGAGATAAGGGATCGCATTGCCGGAGGCAAAGGAGCTTTTCCGATAGCTGGTACAGCTGTCTACATGACCTCCTATCCCAGGCCTGGTGGAGGAAGAGCATGGGAAAAAGCGACCAAGGAACGTCCCTGGTTATACCAGTCACCTGAAGATATTCTCATCAAGGCATCAAACGGGGCCAGCGACTTTGGCAATAAATTCGGGCAGCCTCTGATCTGCGGCTCCCTCTTCACATTCGAACATTTTGAAAATTTCAGGAAATTTGGTTACGATAAAGTAATAATGCTGGCTGGCGGCATTGGCATCGGAAAGAAAAAAGATAGCGAAAAGGATATTCCAAAAAAAGGAGATATCATTGTACTCCTTGGAGGAGATAATTACAGGATCGGCATGGGTGGAGGCGCTGTTTCTTCAGTTGAAACAGGCAAATATGACAGTTCAATAGAACTGAATGCTGTCCAGCGGGCTAATCCCGAAATGCAGAAAAGGGTTTATAATGCAATCCGCGCCCTTGCGGAGATGGATATTAACCCTGTAATTTCAATCCACGATCATGGCGCCGGCGGTCACCTGAACTGCCTTTCGGAACTCGTCGAAGCAACCGGAGGAAAAATAGATATCAGCAAACTGCCTGTGGGCGATCCCACCCTTTCGGCAAAAGAGATCATTGGAAATGAATCGCAGGAAAGAATGGGGCTGGTAATGAAAAAAAACATCATCGATTCATTCAGGAAAATCGCTGAAAGGGAGAGAGCTCCCATTTACATCATAGGTGAGGTTACTGGTGATCACCAGTTTACATTTTACAGCTCTGTTTCGGGTGAAAAACCAATAGACATAAAGCTTGAATCTCTGTTTGGCAAGCCGCCGAAGACCATAATGAAGGATATCACCCTTGAATCCGGGTACAGGAAGGTGGAATATGATCCTTCCAGGATCCATGAGTATCTTGAGGCTCTTCTGCAGATTGAAGAGGTAGCCTGCAAAGACTGGCTCACAAACAAAGTGGACAGGTCCGTAACAGGAAGAATAGCCAGGCAGCAATGCGCCGGCCCGCTGCAATTACCTCTGAATAATGCAGGCGTAATAGCACTCGATTACAGGGGTAAATTTGGAATGGCAACTTCAATTGGCCATGCACCTGCTGCCGGATTGATAGACCCGGCATCCGGCTCAGTGCTTTCAATCGCAGAGGCTCTGACAAATATAATATGGGCTCCCCTGTCAGATAAATTAAAGAGTGTCTCCTTATCGGCAAACTGGATGTGGCCCTGTAAAAATTCTGGTGAAGATTCCAGGCTTTACAATGCTGTAACTGCTGCCAGGGATTTTGCTATCGGACTTGGCATAAATATTCCGACAGGCAAGGACAGCCTCTCCATGACTCAGAATTATAAGGACCAGGTAGTCTTCTCTCCCGGCACAGTTATTATTTCAGCTTCCGGCGAGGTTTCTGATGTCAGAAAAACCATCGAACCTGTTCTTGTAAATGACTCGTATACAAGCCTGCTCTATATCGATATGAGCCGTGATGAATTCAATCTCGGCGGAAGTAGTTTTGCTCAGGTTGTCAACCGGCTTGGAGATTCTGTCTCCTCAGTTAAAGATCCGGCATATTTCGCGACTGTTTTCAATAGTATCCAGGATCTTATACTGAAGGATAAAATCCTGGCAGGTCATGATATTTCGGCTGGAGGAATGATAACTACGCTACTTGAGATGTGCTTTTCAAATACTTCAGGAGGCATCTCCATTAACCTGTCAGCCCTTAACGAAAAGGATACCCTGAAAATCCTGTTCAGCCAGAACCCGGGAATTATTATCCAGGTTAAGGATGAAGATGAGATAGCAGAGATACTGCTCAAAAATGGTGTATCATACCTATCAATCGGCCATCCTGTTACCGAAAGGACTCTTTTCATCAGCAATGGCAGCTATAACGATCAGTTTGATATTGATTATCTCCGCGACAAGTGGTTCAGCACATCTTATAACTTCGATCGCCGGCAATGCGGTCCGGGGCTTGCAAAAGAGAGGTTTGACAGTTATATCAGGCACGACCTGAAAATCAACCTCTCCGATTTCAAGGGCACATTCAGGTCACTGGGCATCTCTCCTGAAAGGAGAAAGAAGAGCGGCATAAATGCAGCGATCATCAGGGAGAAGGGTGTCAATGGCGACAGGGAGATGGCTTATGCACTTTATCTCGCAGGTTTTGATGTAAAGGATGTTCATATGACCGACCTGATCTCCGGAAGAGAGACTCTTGAAGATATCAGCATGATTGTCTTTGTGGGAGGCTTTTCCAACTCTGATGTCCTTGGCTCGGCAAAAGGGTGGGCAGGTGCATTCCGTTACAATAAAAAGGCAAAAGATGCTTTGAATAAGTTTTACAAGAGGAGTAATACGCTGTCACTGGGCGTTTGCAACGGATGCCAGGTCATGGCCGAGTTAAATCTTATATATCCGGAGCACAAGGCGATGCCGAAACTGCTGCATAACAAGTCGGGGAAACTTGAATCTGCGTTCCTCGGAGTAAAGATACTTCCAAATAATTCTGTAATGATGGGCGATATGGCCGGTATGGAACTGGGCATCTGGGTGGCTCATGGAGAGGGACGCTTCAGTCTACCTTATGATGAATCCATGTACCATATTCCTATGAAATTCTCTGCTCATACTTATCCGGCAAACCCGAACGGATCTGATTTTGATGCAGCAGCACTATGTTCTGAAGATGGTCGTCATCTGGTGATGATGCCACACCTGGAACGGGCTTATTTCCCGTGGCAATGCGGATACTATCCTCCTGAAAGCAGAAATGATGATATCACTCCCTGGATGAAAGCCTTTGTGAATGCAAGGAAATGGATTGAATCAGCGGACGACCGGAGTAAATGAAACTGAAATAAGTTTCGAAAGATCTTCGCTTGTAGCATTTCCCGGATTATAATCTTCAGGAAGTATTTTTTCGCTGATGACCTGTATATTAAACTCGCCTGTATCCTGTATATACATCGACCCGACAAAAGAGTCTGCCCTGAAATATGGATAGATTACATCGCTGGAATTCAAAATGATCTTGTTACAACCCGGATGACCTTCTAGCCTGTTGTCCTGAATGCTGACCAGCACAGGATGATTATATTTAATATTTGTGGTATCTTTTGTTGCACTTGATATCCAAACATTATAATGGCCGGACTTAGATACAACTACATCCCATTCTGCCGTATTCCCAGATGGATCCACGATGTCGTTGTAACAGGCGGCCTTATCCAGTTTCAGAGATATTGTACCGTCAGCTCCCTGAATGATCTTGTTTTCATCTCCCTGACTTTCACTTATTTTACTACCGGTATTTCCACATGAACATAACAGGGTCAGACCTGAAACCGCTACCCATAAAAATGCTTTTCTCCTCATTATCTTTCTTAAAATTTAAACAGGATTTACGTACATAGAACGTATCCCTATCCTTTCAATTGTGCAATTTCAACAGAAAGTGCAAAATAAATTCAAATATTTCAATTATGGAAATCAACCGCGACTTTGACTTTGTGCACCGGTTCATTCAGCTTTTTTTTTATGGCAGGCCTGACTATCGCATCTGCAACAATTTCAGATATATCCGCTACTCTTGTTGTCGTCGCTGCTGACAGTGTCTTTTTGCAAAGAGGACATGAAGTCGCAAGTATATCGGGATTGTCCTTTGTAAGCTCTGATGCAACATCATGGGCAATCATGCTCTTCTGCCTGCTGCTTATCTTCATATTACCAAGGCTTCCGCCGCAACAAAGAGAATTCTCATCTTCAAAATCCGACTTCAGGAGTCTTGCCACATGCCTGAGCACATCTTTAGGTTCGTTGTACACACCGGAACCTCTTCCCAGATCGCATGGAGTATGATATGTAACTTTACGGTGAAGGAAATTAAGCTTAAGTGAACCTTCTTCGATCAGGTTCTTAATGAACTGTGAATGATGAAGTACTTCAACATCAAGATAATAGCTTTCCTTGAATACTTTATAACAGATCGGGCAGGAAGTGACGATTGTATGTGCACCCGACTTCCAGATAAGCTGCGAGTTATGATTTATCAATTCCCTTGCTTCCCTGTCCTGGCCTGCAAGCATAAGCGGCCTGCCACAACATACTCCACCCTTTTCATCAAGAAAATTATACCTGACCCCTGAGGCTTCAAGTATTGTTATCATAGAATTTTTAATTGAAGGAGTCAGATGTGTCATACACCCTGCAAAATATATTACATCGGTTTTTACCGGTTCCTCCTGTTTTAACCAGCTGTAGGAAGGATCGGATACAGGCTTAACAGGCAGCATGCCCTGCCGGCCGGGAAAATATTTTTGCCAGATGCTTTGCTCATTTTCCACCGTCTCCCCTGCCCTTCTGCTGAGCATTCTAAGAGGTGTCAGCTCGATGCCTACGGGACATTTCTGGTCACATCTTCCGCACATAAGGCAGTTAAAGGCTATATCGCTGACATTTTCATTGTTTCGCATGCCCTTCATAAGATATGCAGACTGAATGTTTGTAATTCCTGCTGAGAAATTAAGCTGGCAGGCATCTATGCAAATGCCGCATGACGAACAGGAATAAATCTGAATCTCCCTGAACGCCCCGGGCTGATCTCCGGTTTTTATCCCTGAATTCCGTGCAAATATCAGAAACAGCTCAGTTGGTATATGCATGTACCTTGTAAGGGGAAGCAAGATAAAGAATGTGCCGAGTGAAAGAGAATAGAGCCACCAGAAAGGGTAAGCCATCTCCTGAGCGGGAAGAAAAGAAGCCAGGGTTGAACCCAGCGAACCTGTAAGGAAGCTGCCGGTGCCGTAAGCGCCGCTGGTAAAGCTTTCAGCTAAAAGACGGCTTGGGAATATCAGCCAAAGAGAGGTAAGCGCAATCTTATCGAGAACCCTCAGCTTTGTGGTTTTCTTCATTCCCACAACCCTTGACGAGAATCTTTTAATTATCGCAAGTACAAGTCCGGAGAGAATAAAGGCCAGGATAAGGTCCGTCAGGAACGAAAAGGCTGCTTCGAAACCCATGCGGCCATGCTCGGGATTGAAGAACTTAAAGAAAATTGCCTTATACGGTGCATTCAGATGATGAGCACCGAAAACGTCGGCTTCGATGGTGCCAAATAATATAAGGAGGAACCAGCCAAAAGCAAGGCTCATGTGCATATAGCCCAGCCGTGGGTTTGATTTAAGTATTTTCCTGTGAATGAGACTCTCGAGGAATATTTCTTTTATGCTCTGACCAAATGCCTTACCAAAAAAACCTCTCTGCAGCCGGAGTTTGTCAGGTCGTGAAAGGTCGCCGAACCAGCTTACGGAACGCACTACGGCATATATTACAATGAAGTATAGCCCAATATTGAATGGTATGATAAAAGGATCAAACTGCATCAGCTGGAAATTTTTGAAAAGCCTGGCGCGCCAGGGTTACAACGTTGCGGGTATTAACCCCTCGCGGGCATACCAGGGTGCATTTGCCGCAAAGCATGCATTTTTTGATATTCTCGCGTACTTTTTCATTCTCCCCCCTTTTAAGAAGTATCTGGAGTTCTCTCAGGCTGAAACTCGTAAAATTACCGGTTGTGCATGTCGCAGCGCAGCATCCGCATTCGATGCACACCCTGAAGCTCGGTTCCCGTTCAGAAATATAATTGGCAATATGCCTGCTGTTGGCATCGTAATCTATCTGGCGTCCTTTTGATATTGCAAAACCGAATCTTTCCATTTAGGCTTTACTATCCTTTAAATAATCGATCACATCCGAAACCGCAGCCCTTGCATGAGAGATTGTCTCGGTAATATTCATTGGCATGATGCAGGTGCCGGCATAAAAGATTCCCTTTATATTGCTTTTATTGCTTCCAAAATGATGATCGGCCGGCGAGAAAAACCTGTTGTCACCTTTATTCAGACCAGATGATGCAGATAGTTTCAAACCTCCTTCAGACATTTCCATCCCTGCCATCAGTACCAGCATGTCAACCTGCATCTTCAGCGGTTTGCCTGCAAGGGTGTCTTCAGATTTTATCACCAGCTTATTATTTATCGCTTCACTCACCTCCGATACTTTTCCCCTGATGAAATTAACACCCCATTCTTCCTGTGCTTCACGATAAAGCTCCTCATAGTATGCGCCACCCATCCTCATATCCATGTAAAAACAGAATACTTTGGAGGAAGGGAGATGCTCCCTGATCTCGATAGCCTGCTTTACAGCGGTTACACAACATAATTTGGAACAATAAAAATTACCAACTTTTTCATCGCGTGAACCTACGCAATGCACAATTCCAATAGTTTCAGGGATACTGCCATCAGCGAGTTCTATTCTTCCGCTCCTGAACATTTTTTCAAGGTCAGCAGAAGTAATTACATTATCATATATTCCATAACCATACTCCTCTTTCCTTGCGCTCTTAAAAAGATCAAAACCTGTGGCAATGATGACAGCATCTGCTGAGTATTCTGTACCATCCTTGTCTGAAATGCGAAACTGGTTCTTATCAGGTACGATCTTTTCAATTGTGCTGCCGGTAATTATCTTAATCCCATCTTCTGAAGTTATCTTATCCAGATACTCCTTTACCTCGGAACTGTTTCTCCTATCCGGGAAAAGTTTGTACCAGTCATTCAGATGCCCTCCTGGCTTTTCTTCCTTTTCAAAAAGACTTACCCTGAAGCCTGATTTCTGAAGATGTCCGGCCGCTTCCATCCCGGCTACCCCGCCTCCGATCACAACTACGTGCTTTTCCATTAATCAGTTTACTGTCAAATAAGTTTTGGCATTAGTATTTGTATTGACTCCATTGATCACATATTTTGCAGCCGGATCATATTCTATTCCTATCTTTTCGAGAACCGGTTCACAGTCGGTCTGATGCATCTGCAGTCCAAGGTCCCATGGGTCAAATCCGAGCATCAGGCCGGCAACTTCCTCATAAGTAAATACAGGAATTCCCTCACCATCAGCACCGTATGTTTTACCTTCCATCTCATTTATCACATATTGCCACCTGTCGAGAAACATCGGGCAACCAGGGCAGTTGGTAATGATCATATCAGGCATGAAAGGTTTCATTGACTCAAATTTCTCTTTTGAGCATGCAATAGAAAATCCTCTGTTTGCCTGCACAAGATATTGTCTGAATCCAAATCCGCAGCAATGCCTCCTTTCAGGATAATCTATTACCTGGCCTCCCCATTCTTCGACCATTCCGGCAAGCACATAGGGGTATTCGGCACCGCCGACACCTTTGGAGGGAAACATTTTTGAATAGTGACAGCCGATATGGTCCACAACTTTCAACGGTTCACCTGTATTTTTATTTATCAGCCTGTATTGTGCTTTTGCTCCAATTTCTTTTCTGAATTTGTATATAACATCACTTGCATGAGCAAGGTTCTTCGGAGTTTTGAATTCTCTGCCTGTAGCTTTCCTGAGCTGCTTCCTTATCTTTTCTTCCACTTCAGGGAAATGATGCCATGTATCCAGTATCTCAGTATAAAGTCCAAATGAAGTGATACAGGACGGCATAAGGTTTTCATATCCTGATTCAGTCATTAACGCAAACTGACGAGCCACTACTGTCATCGTCGTCTCAACAGGTACAATATCTCCATGATAACCAATACCTGTGCAAGTAGTATGACAGGGATGTTCATAAACATCTTTTTTCAGGATATCTCTCATAATTCTGAGAAATGCAGTCTCTGATCCCGGGAAGAAGTTCTGCCGAACGCAACTTCTGACATAATAGAATTTGTCATTGGCTATATCTTTCTGGTAATCTTTCCAGATTGCTTTTTTACCTTCTATCTTCATTTTTTTACTTTTGCCGGGTGTGAGAGTTATTATTCGTTTTATAAATGTGCCGGAAGTATTCGTTGTCAATACCGTCACCAAGGGTCAGGTTCATTTCTCTGGCTTTTTCTTTTGAAGCTTCCTCAATTTTTTCGAACCTGGCAGTGCCTCCGGTAACATCGAATATTCTCCGTATTTCATCCATCGCCTCTTCAGGGATCTTTCGCAAAATACCAGGACCTTCACCCTGATAATTAGCACCAAGTCTTTTAAACAGATCTTTCCAGTTTGCCTGGATCCAATCCCAAACCGGCCCCTGTTCAGGATGCATTGTGGTGCCTACACCCTCAAGATAAAGGCAATAGCCATGATCCAGTATCCACTGTCCGACTGTTCTTTTCAATGCCAGTTGTTGTCTGCCTTTTTCTGACTCAACGAAAAAACCAAGATCCTGTGATAGCCCCCTTAAGGCCATAATAACAAGTCCCGGTGCATTCCCCCTTGGGCATCTGGTTTTACAGGACATACATTCACCGCAGTACCAGATGGCATCAGATTTCATCAGTTTTTCGATCTCATCATTATCTCCTGTCTGCACAATATCGACTATCTGGCGGGGATCATAATTATAAAACTCAGCTGCAGGACAGATAGCTGTGCAGACACCGCAGTTCATGCAGGCATTCAGGCCCTCTTCGAACCTTATATCCTGCATCAGCATCTCGTGATAATTCCTCGTCTCCTGCATAATCCTATTGTTAATTAATTAACAACAAAAGTACGCCTAATGAATTAAAAGGGTAAGAGGCTTAAAGCCTATTTTATATGTGGTATTTATGCGTATAAGGAAGGGCGTAAAGGCTTAAATGCCGGTCACCGGTAACCGGTTACCGGTAGCCGGATTACGGGCAGCCACAGGCTTTGTGTTTCTTTTTAATAAGTAATTTCTGATTTACCTTCCAGGTAAGGTAGGCGCATCCTGAACCGATCAGAGCTCCGGCCAGGACATCGCTGGGATAATGAACTCCGAGGTCCATCCTTGAATATGCAACTGTTCCCGCATATAAATAAGACGGAACAATAATATACCATTTTGGATATGAGAGGCTTACTGAGGTAGCGGTTGCAAATGCGCTGGATGTATGTCCTGAGGGAAAAGAGGGGGAACCGGCTTTTGATTTCTTTGTTATATCAGGATATGTGACGAATGGCCTGTCACGGTTAATTGAATATTTTAAAGCATTAGTGATCCCGGCATTCAGCGCCGATGCAACGGCAGTCACGCAGGCATTCCTGAATAATTCCTTGTCTTTCGTTATTAAACCAGTCACGGCCATACCAACGGGCACACCGGTTACAACAAAAGCATCGGAGTTTGATACGAAGCTGAAGAAATTATCTGATGGCAGCGTCTCAGATGAATTAATGGACCTGAGCATCCTGATATCAATACTCTGGGAGTGAATACTGACCTGAATAAACAAGAGCAGTAATATCAATAATCTTTGTTTCATTTTCAATTATCAGGTCTCCGCTCTTTTCAGTGATATGATTCTATTTTAATTTGATCTTTATGGCAATAAGTTTCTTAACAGACTCTACATCTGATGCCGAAAATACTTTCAGTGAAACAGCTCTTATCTTTCCATATCGTTTTGAGGTTTTAAAATCTTCCCTTATTTTCAAAGGCAGCTCACTGTTTTCCAGAATAGGCTCAACCTTATCACCAAAATAAAAAGTGATCCGGAAAGTATCTTTATACATTGCTCCCCATAAAACAGTTTTCTTCTTTTGAGTGAGTTTGTAAAGCCACTTATTACCGTCGTTATAATAATTCCAAACGCCTGATATATCCTTAAAATTTTCCGCAGCATAGCTAATAATGTCTTGCCAGAATATCTTTTTCTCTCCAAGGATTGAAAAGATATATTCATCGGTAGGGATTACCTGCCGGTCAGAAAGAATCATCTCCTCTTTCTCTGCCATCGTTTTATTAATTTTTAGTTTCGGAGGCTTATCAGGTTCTGCAAAGCTTCAGGTGCAAATTTATGTATCGGGGCAATAATAGAACATGTTGTCACTTCACTGCATTCACTGCATGTTTTAAAACCTTTTGCAGTTGCACAGTTACGTACCTGGCATTCACTGGCATGTCCTATTTTTACTCCTGGTTCCATACATCCTGTACAGTTGATCATCTCAGCCGTAATACCGGGAGAATTATAAGCCTTCTGCCATTTTTCGGCAGTCTCTTTTCTCAATTCATTATTATTCGTGACAGTTGCAATCCTGGCCTCACAGGCAGCACAATTCAAACCACAGCATGAAATTAATCTTTCCATCATTAATTGTTTTAAAGTTTTCTCAAGACCGTTAATAATTACTTAAAAATATAAAAGTATAGATAATCAAGAACATGCTTTTGTTGATTTTCTTCGTTTGCCCCTTACCCTAAAGGGTGCGAAGAAAATCAATTACTCCCTTCAGGGCTGGGGCAGATAATTGATTTTCAAGCACAATATTTGTTCTATTATTGATACCCGATAGTCATATAAAAATAAAACTTTCGCATGAATTTCAATGACTTGCATTAATTTGTTACAGAAGTATCTAAAACAGTTAGTGGGTCATTCATTTCCTTCAGCGAAGTAACCGAACCATACCTCCACACTTTAAGGGAAAGCCTCATATAAAATAAAAATTGCGAAAGCAGAAATAATCCAATAATGCCTATCCCTGAGACAGGTTTCCAGTTTCCTATTACCTTCAGAACAAGAAACGCAAACAGTGCCTGGATAATCCAGATTATAAGCATCATCGGGAAGGAAGAAAAAAATCTCCTGAAGGTTCTGCTGAAACCGAATCCAAGAGCATGGAAACATGCAGATTTTTCGTTTTTAACCTGCCATGCCCTCGCGTAATCTGCAACAAGCACAAATATTTGTGAAATAAGGATATATAACAATACTGAAATATACATGATAAGCCATGGAACCGATTCATTCGGGTTCTTAGAAGAAAAGACTCCCCGAAATGGCAATACAACAAGAATCAGGGCCAGAAATATCAATATCGTGCTCATAATCAATGTTATTCCCAGGAATGGCAGAAAATTACTTGCAGATGCTTTGAAAAACTCTCCTGTGGAGAACCTCTCTTCGTTGCTTTTCAGGCTATTGAACAACCCGCCAGTAATAAATGCATTTATCAGCAACCAGAGGAGCAATAACAGCAATAAGCCGGAAGAAAAATAGTGAACCAGGCTATTGTAAACGGTCCCGAGGTCACTTAATGCCTCAATGTCAATTCCGTTCATCAGCTTCCCGGTTATGGTACTCTGTCCGAATCCTGTCTTCATGGCACTTTTCATTGGCAGAGCAATGATAGCTGCCAGTGACAATGAGATAAACCAAAAAATAAGAATGCCTTTCCAGGCTTTTAACGATCGATGGCAGCCTGAGCCTAAAGCTTTAAATATCTTCATGATGTGTGAATTACAAAGTTACAATGCTGGTTAAGAACTGCATGAATGAAATTATTTTATCCGAAAACCTTATCAGGGGAATACGGACAGGATTTTCAGTCATGGAATTATTGATGAAATCAACATCCATCCTTATCTTGTAATCAGGATCAATTTTCACCCATTGGATTTTCTTCTCTCCGTAGTAAGTATAGTCTTTAAACCTGCTTTTGCCATCCCATGATTCAAGGATTTCTTTTCCATCCATAAAATGCACCAAAACTTCAACGGGAAAGGTAATATCTCCAGCCCTTTCAAGCCTGGCAATTGCTTTTTTAGATGAATCAGTTACCATAGTACTGCCGACAGTCGAGTCTTTTTTCATTTTAATACCACTCCAGTCATTCCTGATGCCTACAACCTTGTAATCACATATGCCAGTGCCATAAAGAGTCTGGTCAAAAAACCAGTTCATATCAGGGCCAAACTTATCTCCGTAAATCCTTTTTACAACATCATTTGTCACTTTTACGAAATCCTTACCAGACGGGTGTTTGAACGCCCATTCCCTGTAGTATTCCTTAAAGACTTCATTTGTCGCATCCTCGCCAATGATCCCCATCATTGTATAAAGCCAGGTTGCTGTTTTCTCATACGACATCATGCCATATGTCTGATGAGGATAATTCCATGAGTATTCATTATTGCTGACGACCTGCCGGCTGTCAGAACGGACGTAAGAGAGCCGTGATTGAGATTTATCCGATATTTTCAACATAGGGAGATCAATTATCCCTGAGTTCTCGCCCCAGTAATGGTCCATTATCCGCTCTTCCCAGAATGAATTAATTCCCTCATCCATCCATGGTTCCTCGAATTCATTGCTGCCAAGAATACCCATAAAATATGCATGGCCGAATTCATGTACGGTTACCATTTCAGGAAGATGAATTGTACCAGGAATTTTATAAAATGAGTCTGAGGTAAAGAGGGTTGTATATTCCATTCCACCAGCACCAGATCCGATGGAAGGAGGATCAACGAATGTAAGATGCGGCCATGGATAAGGACCTACATTCTTATCGAGGTATTCAAGGGCATTCTTTACAGCAGTAAACTGCCTTTCAACCTGCTCCAGCCTCGTCTTCGGTATCAGAAGAGTGATCGTTACATGTTTCCACTGTTCCGTAAAAGCAGCATATCCCGGCCATGCTGTCCAGGCAAAATCAACAATGTCTTCTGCTCTCCAGGTCTGAACTTTGGTGTTTCCTTCAGCATCGGATTCTCCCATGAGCATTCCTCCCGTTCCGACAACATAATCTTTCGGAACGGTTATTTTTACATCATAAACACTGAAATCCGAGTAGAATTCCGAATTGGCATGGAACTGATGGCAATTCCATCCTCCGATACTTCTCTGGCGCATACCGGCAGGCTCATAAACACCGAATTTCGGAAACCACTGTCCGGCAAAATAGAAGTTGCCGCTATATCCGGTTCTCCTGATCCTTGAAGGAAGCTTTGTTACGAAGCTTATGTTAACAGCAACTGTATCACCTGGTTTTGCAGGTTTCGGAAGCAGCACATCTAAAACGGTACTATCGGATTTGTTCTTATCGTCCGGATGGATATAACGCACCAGCGGCAAAAGATTCGTTCCGTCTTTGCCTGTAAATGACTTTATATCAACATATCCGTAAACTGTCGTGTCTTTACCGGAGGGATAGGACATTTCCTTATAAAGGGTCGAATTTTTGCTTTTAAAAGCATTCATGTACATGTGAAGCTGAATGTCAGACACGGTCTCATTTGTCTGATTTACCCAGAAAGCTTCCATTGTACCTTCAATGGATTTTGTTGCAGGGTTAAGCTTTGCATCAATCTTGTATCCGGTGATCCGCGGACTCAGGGGAACCTTATTTATCACCTGTGAACCAACTCCACCTGAAACTGAAAGCAAAAGTGTAAGAATGAACAATGGTTTTCTCATAGAATAGCTGAATTTTAAAATCAATGACTGTCATTTATAAAGATTGCTGCACATGAAATGCTTACGAAGTAATATTAAAAAATGTAATCAGTACAATTACAAAAATACCGTTCTTCATAGTTTGAAATAATTTCAAATGAAGTTATAAAATAATTTTGGGAATATCTGAAGGTGAATTAATATTTGTGAAGGCTAAATTACTTGTTTCTGTTTTGGGTATTTGCAAATATCCTACATTCACTTCTAATAGAAAATCCCGCACAGCCCGGGTTTTTCTGTCAGACAAAAACCTGTCGAGATCTTTCAAAACTGATTTTCTGTAAATAGCATGGAGAGGTTCAATAAACTGGTCAACTTTGGGAATTAATACATCACATGCACCTTTGCAGAATGCATTAATCTGATCAGTAATAATTTCTTTATTAAGAAACGGCATATCTCCTGCAAAAACGAAAATTGCGTCTTTGGAAGATGATTTCAGAGCAGCATGTATCCCACCAAGGGGACCTGCCTTAAGGTACTGGTCTTCAATAATTTTATACTGATTAAATTCCTGGAATTCTGAAGGAGTATTGGTAACAATTATTATTTCACTAAAAAGATCCTTTACCGTACAGATTATACCCGAAATAATAGTTTTTCCGCCGATAACAAAATTTGCTTTTGTAATTCCTCCAAACCGTTTGCTGGTTCCCCCGGCGAGAATCACACCCGAAATATTGTTTTCCATCTAGAGAACATAAAATAACACAAGATGCTCAGCAGCCACCTGCGACTTTCTTTTTCTTGGGTGCCCCGGTTATGGCAGGTTTTGGTAAAGATGCAGATTGCGGTTGATTGGTCTGAGCCTGAATTGCTCCACCGCCTCCAAGAGCCGCGCCTGCGCTTTTACGGAAATCATATTTGGCAAACTCTTCATCGGGACTGGTAGAAGCAGGTTTCTGGGGGTTTAAGATGGAATCAAACCAGAAATTGAGACCTCCCTCAAGAACATAAATATTACTGTACCCAAGCTGCCTTGTCAACATCCATGCCTCGTTTGCAGTAACGGTACCATTTGAATAAAATACATTCATTTTAACATCCTGATTAAGAATATCAGTATACTTTTCAGACAGGAGGTCAGTAAGAGGAATATTAATTGCGCCGGAAAGGCTGTATTTCTCGAATTCCTCCTGGCTTCTGACATCAATAAGCTGTAAAGATGGATCCTTATTAACAATCATGTCAGCAACCGCATCAGGTGTGACATACTGAGTCCTTGTGTTTGCTTCGCCAAGCAGCTGATCAGCAGTCAGCTTATAGGGTTTGGTCGTGTTCTGAGGAACAGCAGCAATTACGAGTCCCAGAGGGATGATGAACAATGCCAGCCATTTTAGTGGTTTCATAATTATCTCTATTTGTGTTTCAGATTTTAATATTCTTCCCTCGGAAATTTCTTTTCAGCCCACTCAGCAACCCAGAACATTGCAAGAGCAGCCAGTATCAGGAGCAGGGCGAAAATACCGTCCGATAAGCCAAGTGCCGAACTTATCTTGGGAGACCCAAGGAATTTGGCCATATAAAGTCCTTCCCAAAGTTTATAACCAAGCCCGAATATCAGGACACCGATAAAGAGGCCTCCAATAAATATCAGTCCATCCAGTTTTCCTATTGATGCTCCGCAGATGCTGGTTCCGGGGCAGTAGCCTCCGATAATGAAACCTGCTCCCATAATTATTCCCCCAACAATTGCAGAAGTAAGATAAGTTGGATTTATATAGACAAGGCTAAGGTCTATCCAGCCGAAAAGGCTGAAAAACAGCAGCCCGAGCATACAGGTAATCGCACCTGTAAAGAAAACTTTAAGAACTACTGTATCATATCCGTAAAAGATTCCTGCGAGCTTTCTGCTTGAAGAGAATCCGCTATGCTCAAGAACGAATCCGAAGCCGATCCCTATAATAAATGCCAGGAAGAGATTTAGGTTCTCTGAAATTATTCCGTTTGTTACTAATGGTCCCATGGTTATTGTCTGTCTGTTAATTTATCGTATAATCTTATGGTCGTATGGCCTGTTTCTAAATGGTTCTTACCCTTGAACCGTTGCACCATCGTACCTTTGTACCTTTTTTATATCCAGTTTTTTCTGAAGAAGTATGCCAGTGCGAATGCAGTGCCGAATATGGCCATCATGGTAATGAAGCCGCCAAGCGATAATACTGCCATACCGCTTAAGGCTGAACCGCTTGTACAACCTCGTCCAAGCTGAGATCCAAACCCAAATAATATTCCTCCTGTGAGTGCAAGTATCAGTCGTTTTCGCGAGGTGATCTTCGGGGAGTGCTCGACCTTCAGTTTCAAGCGTCCTGCTATAGCTCCCGAAAGAAATCCTCCAACCAGCACCCCCAGCATCTCAAACACGAGCCATGTTTTCATAGGATTACCCTCATGCGACTGGCGGAACTCCTTCACAAAACCGGAATTTGCTGCTGACGAAGGGGCAACGGCTGTCATAGTCGTAACCACGACACTCTTTATTGCACCGCTGGCACCGAGTCCCCGTCCTGCAATAAAATTTGCAGAAAGGAGCACAAGTCCAAGCAACACCCCTCCCACATAAGGGTTCAGGTATTTTGTCTTCTTAATTTCTGTCGTATCAGTCATATTAATTTGTATAAGTACTTTTTAACATCTAATTCAGGCGTCGGGCGACAGACGACAGGCCTCAGGATTTACCTGGTTAGTCCGGTCGCCGGTAACCAGTAGCCTATTAATATAGCCACCGGCTCATCTGACCTGCATAAACGATTACAAACCTGAGCATAAAGCTGCCGAATATAACCAGGATAGCAGGAAGGATTGCCGGGATATGAAATTTGCCAAGCTCCATTATCTCAAGCAAGGCAGGAAAAAGCATTCCCATTATCACGACAAATATCCAGAATACCATGGTGTAGGATCCTCCAAGGAACATTTTTGCAGCGTCTATCTGCACCTGTGTGCTGGCAAGGAATCCCATAAACATATGAATAATCAGGAAGAGTTCAATCCCGATTATCACCAGGTCGATCCTGGCGAATTGCTTCCTCTCTTCTTTATTCTTCGATAATATCAATGTGGCCGCTGCTCCGGCAGAAAGGCCCGATGCCAGGAATAACGGTCCCAGTATAGAGGTGTTCCATAGAGGCCGGGCATTGAAAGCCGATAACAGTATACCGGTATAAACACCCAGAATGATCCCATAAATAAGCATTACCCATGCCAGGGTTTTTTTGTATTTATTAAAGAATTCCTCAAGAACCTTTAGCCACTTGTATTTCCAGTCCCAGTTCGGGAACAGATCTCTGATATGAAGAGCACACCAGATAAATGAAACCGGGGTAATCACCATCAGGGTCCAGGCTCCCCACGACATTGGTGACTGCAGTCTTATATTCGTATAAAGCTGCCAGAAAAATAGCTTATGCCTGAGATCAATAAAAAGAGCAATAAGCCCAAGTACCAGCAGAACCGGTGCGAGGAAGGGTGTTATCCGTACGGCTGTACGATAATCATTTTCTCTGCCTCTTATGTAATAAAGTGCTGCTATACAAAGTATTCCCGCAGCCATCCCGCCAAGGAAAAGGTAGAGGGGAATCTGCCAGTGCCATATATTCAGGTTCGGATCAACCATGTGGTTCATTCTTCCGCTGACGATTAATTCTTCTTTCATATATCTGAGAATTAATATTCTAAATCAAAAAATACAATTGTGGATTTGTCCCTGCCTCAGGGATCAGGGTTTTATATTTCCTCTTCTTCAGCACCACAGAAACATTGCTGTTCGGGTCGTCGAGATCTCCAAAACTAAGGCACTTTGTCGGGCATACAGCGACACAAGCGGGTGACATCCCTCCTTTTATCCTGTGCTCGCAGAAAGTACATTTATCAACATAACCTTTCGGATGGGGGTACCTGGCATCATAGGGGCAGGATGCAATGCAGGCGCCGCATCCGATGCATTTGTTCCGCGCTACAAGTACAATACCACCTTCTGCAAAATGGCTGGCGCCTGTTGGGCAGCAGCGTACGCAGGGAGCATTCGCGCAATGATTACACCGTTCCGATCTGATCTCCATTTCGAGTTGAGGATAGGTGCCATCCGTAGTTTCAACAACCCAGTCGCGGCAGAATCCGATTGGCACACTATTCTCGGTCTGGCAGGCTACAACGCAGTCGCTGCATCCCACACATTTCTTTGTATCTGCTGCCATTGCGTATCTCATGATGCTACCTCCGTTCCCGTTTTTTCAGTTATAAATGTCACAAAATTGCCTCTCATGCCAGTACCTCCCATAACCGGGTCGGTGAGCACTTTGGTAATTAACTGTGTATCGCTCGCTCCCTTTCCGAAACAGCGTTTCATCTGTTTCTGCGCATGGCCGAAACCATGGACCATGTAAACAGAATCCCATCTTATCCGTTCAGTAACGCGAACTTTCACGGGGAACTCCGAAACAACATTATCCTGATTTTTAAGCCAGATGTACTGATCAGACTTTATACCCCAGGTTTTTGCAACTTTGGGATTGATCCAGACGCTGTTCTCATGCATAAGGTCAGTAAGATTCGGGTTATTTGATGTACGGCTGAAAGTATGCATCGGAGCCCGCCCGTAAATAAGCCTGTAAAATCCTTCAGCAGGCTCTTCGTGAGGCACATATTTCGGTATAGGATCAAATCCTGATTGCTCAAAAAATGCAGAATAGAGCTCGATTTTGCCTGAATCGGTGGCAAATTCAACATTTTCATCTTCAGCGAAATACAGATCATCTGTTTCCCTGTTGAAGTTCTTTACGCCAATTTTCTGCATTTCTTCGAGAGACGATCCTATCTTTTTAAGCTGCCAGTCAAGCATATCCTCCGGTTTCTCATAAGGGAAATAATCACCAAGCCCGAGCTTGACTGCAAGTTCCCTGGCAATCCAGTAACCGGGTTTGGTATTGTTCAAAGGCTCTGCAGCAGGCATGCGCAATGCAATTGAAGGTCGCCTGTGAGGTGAAGCCCTCAGGGCATCATAACGTTCAAGGTATGTGCATTCGGGTAGAATTACATCGGCCCATCCGGTTATCTCCATCGGCATGGTGTCTACAACCACAAGAAGATCGAGATTCTGAATGGCTTTGATGGTATTGGCCTGGTTGGGGATTGTAAGTATAAGATTTGTCCCGTTCACGAACCATCCCTTCACAGGATAGCCGGGTTTGTTTTCAGGTAATGATGCATCCACAATGACATTGGTTACAGGCGCACTTGCAACAAGGTATTTTCCGGGAAAAAGATCCTGCCATGTTTTTACAGGTTCTCTATATGCGGGTACAGGTACTGAAGGAACCGTGAATTTAGCCGGCCTGTAAAGGCCTCCTCTCCTGCCCCAGGAACCCAGCAATGCATTCAGAATTGCAACTGCCCTGATCCTCTGTGTATCATCGCCATACCAGGTAACATGACGGCCGGGGTGAACAATTACTGCAGGAGAAGCATTACCCATCTCCTTTGCTGTTTTCCTGATCAGGTCAGGTTTAATTGTTGTTATGCCGTAAGCCCACTCAGGAGTAAAATCTTTAACATGAACCTTAAGCTGGTCAAAGCCGGAACAATATTTTTCTACGTATTTTTTATCGTAGTATTCATTGTAAATTATTTCATGAATCCAGGCAAGAAGCAAGGCGATGTCTGTCGATGGTTTTATCGGAAGCCAGAACTTTGATTTCCCGGCAGCTGTCGAAAAACGCGGGTCGACGGTAATAATCGTCGCACCCTTGTCGATGGCATCAGACATCTCCTGAACCTGCCCGTTGTGCATATTCTCACCAATATGAGAGCCTATCAGAACCAGGCACTTGGTATCGCGGATGTCAGTAATTTCAGGTGAATAGGCTTCTTCGCCGAATGTTGCAAAAAATGCATCATCCCTGGGTCCGCGGCATTGTGCGTATGACGGTTCCGCAATATTTCCGCTCCCGAGAGCCTTGAATAAATTTGTATAGTAAGCGCTCCCTGAACCATGAGTAAACAATGCCAGGCTCTCAGGGCCATATTTCAATGATATATCCTTGATTTTTGATGCAACCAGGCTAAGAGCTTCATCCCATGAGGCTTCACGGAAAACCTGCTTACCGCGTTCCCCTGTCCTTATCAATGGTGTTTTAAGACGGTCCTCATCATAGTACATCCCTACACCTCCGGTACCCCGGGGACAAAACCTGCCATTGCAATGCTGATCTTCGTCGTTGCCGATAATCTTCCAGATATTTCCTTCAGATGTTTTATAAACCCATCCGGCACATTTCCAGAAGCAGACCTCGCAGTATGTAGGGGTTCTTTTCAGATCCACTTTAAGATCCTTGATCTTATCGGGATCAGTGATGACTCCGGCTGCTTTCAGTACACCGGGAGTTACTGCCAGAACGCCGGCTCCGATAAAAGAAATCCTGATAAATTCTCGCCTGCTAGACATACAGTTTTTTATAATGGTAAACAAAACTATGAAAAAAAAGTATCGTTATATATAGATATATTTACATAAATAAATGCATGATCTTCTTATTAAGATTATTCTTATTGTTAATTAATTAACAATCTGATAAATAGTTATTATTTAGAATGTATATAAATTATAAATAGTGCTTAGTACAACAAATTGATTTTAATTCAGAAGGATTAAGTATTTTTGTGGCCCAAAACATAATTGAGAACCTATGCCGGATTCTGAGAATTACTTCGGTCAGTTCAGAAAACATATAATCGGGAATAATGCTGATATAGAGACACCCTATGGAGTGAAGAAGATGATATATGCCGACTGGATAGCCAGCGGAAGGCTGTACGAACCAATTGAAAAAAGACTACTTAACGATATCGGCCCTCTTGTGGGCAACACTCATTCAGAATCGTCTGCAACCGGTATTGCAATGACAAGTGCATATCACCTCGCGCAGAAGATTGTCAAGAAGCATGTTAATGCCAATGATGAAGATCTCCTCATTTTTACGGGTACCGGGATGACTTCAGCTATTGCAAAGCTTCAAAGGATACTGGGTCTCAAGGTTCCTGAGCAGGCAATAAAGTATTGTGCTTTCACAACAGATGATTTCACCAAGTGTAAGGATATTCCGAATAAAAACAAACCGGTCGTCTTCCTGACCCATACAGAGCACCATTCGAATCATACTTCATGGTTCGAGACACTGGCAGATGTAGTATTACTCGAACCTGCAGCAGACCTCACGGTAGACCCTGAATCATTGAGAAGGGAAATAATAAAATATAAGGATCGTCCGCTTTTGATCGGTTCGTTTTCCGCATGTTCAAATGTCACAGGCTATTTCCCTCCCTATTACGAACTGGCCAGGATAATGCATGAACATGGCGGTTTATGCTTTGTCGATTTTGCAGCTTCAGCCCCTTATGTCGATATAAATATGCATCCTGCAAATAAAATGGAGCAGCTTGATGCAATCTTCTTTTCACCTCACAAATTTCTTGGTGGACCGGGAAGCGCAGGAGTCCTCGTATTTAATAAGAAGCTGTATAAAAACGACACCCCTGATAGTCCAGGCGGAGGAACGGTAAAATGGACAAACAGATGGGGCGGATACAGCTACATAACTGATATTGAAACCAAGGAGGACGGAGGCACCCCTGGATTCCTTCAGGGCATAAGGGCTGCGCTGGCAGTCAGGCTTAAGGAGCAGATGGGCACAGATAAGATACTCGAAAGGGAGAAGGAATTGATAGAAATGACATTTTCAGGGTTACAGAAGATAAAAGGCGTTCATATCCTTGCTGAGAATATTACCGATCGTCTCGGGGTCTTCTCATTTTATGTTGAAAACATGCATCACAACCTGGTAACAAAGCTCCTGAACGACAGGTATGGAATTCAGGCCAGAGGAGGATGCTCATGTGCAGGTACTTATGGCCATTTTCTTTTGAATGTCGACCTTAAGATGTCTAAAGAGATTACCGATAAGATAGATGCCGGAGACCTTTCAATGAAGCCTGGCTGGGTAAGATTATCGCTTCATCCTACAATGACTAATGATGAATTGCTATTTATTCTGGATGCTATAAGACAAGTTGCTGAAAATGCAGATAAGTGGGAGAAAGATTATTCTTATGATAAACATACCAATGAATTTCATCACATTAAGTTCCCTGAAAAGAAGGATACCGATTTCTCAAGGTGGTTTGACTTAACCTGATATAGAGAAATCACCCGTTAGCACTGATCAGAAGCAGCGATTTTTTGTTCAAAATATCAATCTTTTTCCCTGTAAACCTGATTATCCCGTCCTTTTCAAATTCAGTCATTACTCTGCTGATACTTTCCCTGCTTGAGTCAACAAGGTTTCCAATATCTTCCTGAGTGAGTGGTAAGACAAAACTGGTGGAGTTAAAAATTTTATCAGAAAACTCCAATATTACGTCAGCAATTTTCCCTCTGATCTGTTTTTGAGTTCTATTGGCGCATCTATGAAATACTTCCAGCTCATTCCTGCATAATTCCAGCATGATTTCATAGGAAAAATCGGGATTAGAGTTCAAAAGATCCCGAAAGGCATTTATATCAATAAAACAGACTTCTGCTTCTTCTATAACAGTGACTGAATATTGATTTATTTTATCGCCAAATGTTGTCGGTAAACCGAGGTAAGTCGGAGCCTTTACAATCCGGACAATTTGTTCGTGATATGGTCCTTGAATATGAATTTTGGCCAATCCGCTGCGTAAATAGGCAACATTGGTGGAGAACGTTCCCTGCTTGATCAGAGAATCCCCCTTATGAAATTTAACAAGGGCACAATTAAAAGAAAGCTCATCTATTTCTTCATCACTTAGCTTTGAAGCAGCTTTCGACTTAATAGCACATATTTTACATTCACTTTTCATGGTTCAAAGATAATAAAATGTGAGATACATCACAATTTATTATAACCAACCTCACATGAACAATTCCATACAGGAAAGATGTATAGAGTACCTTTGTGAAATAATTAACAATAAATATTTATCACTATGGAACCAAAAAAAATGTGTTTAGGTCTCTTTTCAGGAAGCGTTGATAAACTGACAGCTGCAGGAATTATTCTTAGCGGTGCAGCAGCTATGGATATGAAAGTTGACATCTATGTCTTGCTACAGGGTGCCAGGGCATTCAGGAAAGATATTGGCGACAATCCTGATAAGCTTCAGATGGCTGAGAACCCGAATTTGAAAGCTGAGTTTTTGCAATCATTAAAAAATCTGAAAGTAAAAACCTGGGTCGAATTTTTCAGAGAATGTAAAACTATCTCAGATGTCAAAATTCATATTTGCGGCCTTGCCGGAAAAATATGGGGAGCCGAAAAACTCGATGACTTTCTTGACATTGCTGATGATATATGTGGCATCGGAGCATATATTACAGCTACACAGGAAGCAGATGTAAATCTGTTCATATAATCAGGAAAATCTTAATAACTCTGATTAATCAAATCAATTTCTTTCAATTGACACTTATAATATTTTATTATGACATCAGAAGAATTAGAAAAACTACAGGTCACAAAAACAGTCGATGCGAGAGGTACTGCATGCCCAGGGCCATTACTGGAAGCTAAGAAAGCAATCGGTACAATTAAACCAGGAGATATCATGGAAGTATTATCAGCCGACGAAGGAACTAAGGTCGATATACCGAAATGGTGTACAAAACAGGGTCATGAATACCTGGGTACAATTGAAGTAAGCGGCTACTTCAGGATCTTTATGAAGAAACATTAACCCTGAATAATGGCTATTCCAGGTAAAAAAACTGCCAGAATACTGGTATTCTCTACTGAAAAAATATCTGATCCCGCCATTGATATGGCGGGATTACTTAAACTCCACTATCCTCCGACGGTTTATGCTATTTCCATTCCATGCTCCAGCGGAGTCAAGCCAAAATGGATAATGCATGCCTTCGAGAAAGGGTTTGATGGAGTATTTATTGCTGCCGATGGCAGCGACTGTCCCTATGGTGAATCATGCACGGAAAAAACAGGAAAAATAGTAAGCACTACACATGAACTTATGAAACTGAAGAACATTGAACCTGCCCGTTTGCGGATGGCGGCAATCTGTTCGGTGTGCAGTGAATCTTTTGTTAAGCAGATGAAAAGCTTTAATGAGAATTTACTAAAAATGCAAGGCGCTTAATTATGCAGGAAAAAATAATAGAAGCCTCTTATGATGTACTTGTTATCGGCGGCGGCATAGCCGGCGGGGAAGCTGCATTAAACCTGGCAAATAACGGATTTAAGGTACTGATTGTAGAAAAAGACCTTACTATCGGCGGTAAAATGATTCTGCTCAGCAAAGTTTTTCCCACTCTCGACTGCTCTGCCTGTATCACCACACCAAAGGTATCTGAAATATCACGGCATCCCGGTATCAAAATCTTCACAGGCAGTGAGGTAAAGAAAGTCTTTAAGAAGACTGAAAACAGTTTTGAAGCAGAGGTGCTGAAAAATCCAAGGTATGTAATTGAAGAAGAGTGCACCGGTTGCCAGCTTTGCGAACAGGCGTGCCCTGTCGTTGTAAAAGATGAATACCAGTTCAACCTGGTGGGCAGAAAAGCTGCATTTATACCGTTCACAATTGCAAGCCCGAAAGTAGCTGCAATTGATATCGAAAATTGTACATTATGCGGTGCCTGCGAAAAGGTTTGTCCTCCAAAATGCATTGATTTTACTCAGGAAAAAGAAGAATACAGGATAAAAGTCAAATCAGTTATTATCGCAACAGGATTCAAATTGTTCGATCCGCTTTTAATGCCGCGCTATGGATTTGGCCTTTATAAAAATATAATCACTTCCATGCAGATGGAAAGACAACTGGCCCCTACCCGACCATTTAATACTATTCTCAGACCTGGCGACGGGAAGGTTCCCTGCAAAGTAGCTTATGTGCTTTGTACCGGCTCACGGGATGCTACGATAGGAAACCCGGTCTGCTCACAGATCTGCTGCATGTATTCAATTAAACAGGCGCAGCTCCTTATGGGAGCGCTGCCCATGGCTGATGTAACCATCTATTATTTGAACATAAGATCTTTCGGAAAAGGTTTTGAAGAGTTTTACGAACAGGCGAAGGGAATGGGGGTAAATTTTATAAAAGGGAAAATCGGGAAAATCTCTGAACTGGAAAACGGTAACCTGAAGCTCAGGTATGAAGATATCAATGAAAACAAAGTGAAAGAATCGGAACATGATATTGTGGTCCTGTCAGTTGGAGTTATCGCCAATCAGGATCCTGCCGCTTTATTTTCGGAGGAACAGCTAAAGCTTGACACTTTTAATTTTATCAACCAGACAGATCCGCTTGCCAGTCCTGCCAGGACAAGCATTGACGGAGTATTTGTGGCAGGAACTGCTTCAGGTCCGATGGATATTCCTGATTCAATACTTTCAGCCGGATCTGCATCTTCTGAAGCAATGAGTTATTTAATTCAAAAGAAATGAACAAGAAATTAGGTGTCTATATATGCCATTGTGGTGGGAACATCTCCGATTATGTCGATGTTGAGAAGGTAAGAGAGTCGATTGAAAATGAAGAGGGTGTTTTTATCGCAAAGACAACCATGTTTGCCTGCGGTGATTCAAATCAGAAAGAGATGGTGGAAGATATTAAAAATAACCACCTGGATGGCGTTGTGGTAGCTTCTTGTTCTCCGAAACTTCATCTGTTAACTTTCAGGGCAGTGACAGAAAGAGGGGAATTAAATAAATACAACTATGTCCATGCCAATATCCGCGAGCAGGCTTCATGGGCACATTCCGACGATAAAGCGGGCGCCACGGAAAAGGCAATCCATATTGTTAAAGCCGCTATTGCCAGAGTCCGTTATGCCGAGTCCCTTGTACCTACTAAAATTTCTTCAATAAAATCGGTTGCCGTCATAGGTGGTGGTGTAGCAGGTATGAAGGCCGCCATTGAGCTGTCAGAGCTGGGATGCCAGGTCTTTCTGATTGAGAGGGAATATTTTGTCGGGGGAAGAGTCTCACAATGGGACTCCCTGTTCACGACCAATGAGACAGGAAAAGAATTGGTCACAAGATTGTATAACGACCTGGTAAAACAGAAAAATATAACTGTGTACACCGGCGCTGAAGTAATAAGTAATTCAGGAAATATTGGTGATTTTAAATTGAGAATTAAAATTACACCCAGGTATATAAAGGAAAAATGCAACCTGGGGGAACTGCAGAATGCAATAGATGCCTGTCCTGTTGAAGTCCCCGATGATTTTAATTTCCACATTACCAGCCGGAAGGCAATATATCATAATTTCCCGGGTGAATATCCTCAGTCACCGGTGATAGATATTAAGAACTGTACACGTTGCGGAGCATGTGAAAAGATTTGTGAGAATGTCGATTTTACTCAGAAGGAAGAAATAATGGATATAAATGTGGGATCCGTTCTTATGGCTACCGGGTTCGACCCTTATACACCCGCAGACGGGGAGTTTGGCTATAACTCGTTTGATAATGTGGTGACCCTTCCGCAGTTTAAACGTATGATCGATTTAAGCGATAAGAAGCTGACATTTAAAGGAAGGGAAATAAAAAACATCGCATATATCTATTGTGTAGGAAGCCGGCAGGTTGAAGGTGAAAATAAATACTGTTCACGCTATTGCTGTACATCTGCTATCCATGCCGCAATTACCGCGAAGAAGAAATTCCGGAACATATATAATTTCCATTTCACCAGGGGTATAAGAACATACGGCAAACAGGAAGTCCTGTACGATGAGTCTTCCAGAATGGGTGATATTTATCTGCAATCATATGAAAATGACCCGCCGGTTGTAACCGCAAGGAATGATAAGACAGTCGTCAGGATCAATGATATTCTTACAGGTAAGCGAGAGATGGAAATTGAAGCCGACATGGTAGTGCTTGTAACAGGTATGGTTCCCAGGAAAGATAATTCAGTCGGATCTCTCTTTAAACTGCCTAAGGGCAGGGATAAGTTCTTTAATGAAATACATATGAAACTTCGCCCTGTAGAGACGGTCATTGACGGTATAACTATTTCCGGTGCATGCCAGGGTCCTAAAAATATTATGGAAGCGGTAAATTCAGCTCTTTCTGCTGCTGCAAAATCTTATTCCTACGTCAGCAAGGGAGAACTTGAACTTGAGCCAATTATTGCAAGGATAGATAAAGACCTTTGTACATGGTGCAACGCCTGTGCTCAGGCTTGTCCATTTAATGCGGTAGCGATGGAAGAAGGTAAGACAAAAACCGTTGCTTCAATTAATAATTCAGCGTGCAAGGGTTGCGGCATGTGCTTGCCGGTATGCCCCGTAAACGCTATAAATTTAATTGACTATTCAGATAATGAGATCGAGAGTATGATAGACGCCCTGGCAGGATGAACCCCCTGTCCCGCTGAAGCGGGACTTCCCCCTAAAGGGGGACTAAATCTGCAACATATAGGGAAATCCCCTTTTGAGCAGGGAATTAGCCCCCCTTTAGGGGGGATGGGGGGCAAAATAGAAGATAAAAGATAATTCTATTCAAAGTAATGATTATGGAAGTTGAAAAAGGAAAGACTTTTAAATATCTGAGAGAAAAACGGGAGGTATCTCAGGAAGCAAAGGATAACCTGAAGCGTTTTAATCATATAAAAAAAACCATTCTTGATTCGCTGAAGGAAGGCGATCTGACTGTCGATCAGCTTACACAAAAGTTGAACATGCCAAAAAATGAAGTAGTATTTTACTTAATGTCCCTTATAAAATTTGGATTCGTACAAATCGGGGCAATAGATGATATGGATGAATATTTTTCTTATAAACTCAAAAAATAATGGCTGCTGTTAATCCCCGGTTCGGAGAGGAACTTAAAAAATTTGGTGCGTTTGATTTTAATGCATGCTATAACTGTGGTAATTGCACTGCCGTTTGCTCTTTATCCACTGAGGATGATTCCTTCCCCAGGGAAATGGTTCGATTCAGCGTTCTGGGATTAGAGGATGATATTAAGTCTTCCCTGAAACCGTGGCTTTGCTATTATTGCGGCGAATGCACAATGCATTGCCCGCGGACAGCATACCCTGGAGAACTCATGATGTCGTTGAGGCGGTGGCTCACCTCTGTATATGACTGGACTGGATTATCAGGTTTGCTCTATAAATCTTTGCCATTAAGCATCTTCGCATTTGTCCTTACAGCATTAGGTGTTATAATGTTCAGCTTTTACCAGAAATTTGACCTTGCATCAATAATGCATTATGGCCATTATTTTGAAATGTTCGCCATATTGATAGTTTTTGCAGTCATCTTTATTCCAAACCTTATCAGGATGTGGTGGTTCATAATTCTGAAACCGAAAATTAAAGTGCCTTTTAAAAAATATATGTCAGAATTCTGGGAGTTAATTGTCCACATGTTCACTCAAAAAAGAGCGCTGGGCTGTGATGACAATCAGTTAAGATGGTTTGAACATTTTATTCTGGTAATCGGGTACCTGGGATTGCTCTTTACGACAGTAGTGCTTGACTGGTTCTCCAGTGGAAGCTTATTTATAACTGCTCTGGGGTATGTGCTGAGCATAATAGTTTTTGCAGTTACAGTCATTTTTGTTACAGAACGTATAAGGAAGAAGAAAGAACTAAACAAATTCTCACAGCCATCCGACTGGTTGTTTGTCATCTGGTTGTTTATGATGGGACTTTCTGCATTTGTCGTTCGAGTATTTATTGATGCAGAAGTGCTTGAAAACAATATCTGGATCTATTTGCTTCATTTTACTATTCTGGTCCAGTGGGCATTGATAATAGTTCCATTTGGTAAATGGACTCATTTTTTATATCGCTCTTTTGCGATGTATTTTGCTAATATAAAAGGCTAATGTTTATATGATGTACCCTTTAAAATTCACATTTTCAATAAAAAAATGAAAGAAAAACAAAAATTCAATCTGAGAAGCTTCACCAGTTTTTCGCTCGTGATTTCCACCCTGATCATGTCATGGTCCGGGTTTGTACTATACATTGCACCCCCCGGAAGAATAGCAAATTGGGGAACCTGGAAGCTTTTGCTTTTCACTAAAGCTGAATGGCAGGCGCTTCATACTATATTCTCGTACCTTTTTTTCATTCTCGTTATTATACATCTATTCTTTATTAACTGGAAAACATTTCTTACTTACTTTAAGAGTAAGCTCAAAGCAGGGCTGAATAAAAAATGGGAACTGGCTGCAGCCTTGATTATAACTGCTTTAATTTTCATCGGAACTCTTCGTTCCTGGACTCCTTTTGGCCCTGTAATGAAATTTGGAGAAAAAGCAAAACGAAGCTGGGAAGGAAACTATGCTGCTCCTCCTATAGAGCGGGGCAATCAGGGACAGCAGGGCATTGGGAGATTAACATTAAAAGCTGCTGCTCAAAGAACAGGAAAGGATCTGGAGACTTTAATCAATACCCTTAAGAAAAAGGGCATTGAAGCTGATGGAGAAACTTCTCTACGTACTATCGCAGATAAGCTGGGAGTGACACCAGGGGATGTCTATAATATTTTAGCCGAATAATAACAACTGAAATCATAAAAAACAGATGTCTTCAAATTTTTAAGCATAATAAATGGCGATAGATTTGTACAAAGAACTTGAAAAGGATGTCCGCTATAGTGAGGGATTGAAATCCTGTTTCAATTGCGGTGTCTGCACTGCAGTCTGTCCTGCTGCTGAGGTGAGCGATTACGACCCGCGTATAGTGGTTGACATTGTACAACAGAAAGATGAAGCCGAGTTAGAAAAGTTACTGAAAAGCGATACGATATGGTTGTGTGGTGAATGTCTTTCCTGTAAAACAAGATGTCCTCGCGGAAATACACCTTGTTACATTATTCAGGCATTACGGGCATTATCCATTGAAACGGGCCTTTTCATTGAAAGTCAACAGGGCATGAAACAACTGGCTGTAAAGAGGATTGTGGGAGACCATATTCTGAAATATGGCTATTGCATATATATTGATGAAGTTGATACTGAAATGTATCCCGAACAAGGGCCAGTATGGGATTGGTTGAAGAAAAACAGAGAGTCGATGCTGGAACGTCTTGGAACTAGTTATAATAAAGAACAAACCGGCACACTTCGTAAAACATCACAGGAATCGCTTAATGACCTTAAAAAGATATTTGATGAAACAGGTGCTACCCAAAGATTTGAAAAGATTGAAAAATACTCTTCTGCTAAAGCTAAAGAGCTCAAAATTAATTTTAGTGAGGGGAAAGACGACTACTTTAAATATCTGTACAATGATTAATTAATTCAAATACAATTACATTAATCGACCTCTTAATGAATACAAGGAAAAATGAAATCTGGTTAGCATACCAGAAAGAGATAGCTGAAGATCATTACTATTTTGCACGTAGTTGCATAAGACAGAATTTCTTCCCTGCTGCCGAAAACCTTTATATTAATATCCTCAGAAATGAACTTGGAAAGGATATTTTCGACGATTCCCGACAAACTACATGTACGGGTATTGCCTACCATTCGGGTTTAATACCTTTTGAAACTATAATGACCGTGGTTGCACGCCAATTTGCTTTGATGAACGAAGCTGGATATGAAAATTTTGTGGCATCGTGTGTAACCTCTTTTGGTATTTATATTGAGGTGATGGATACATGGAAGCATTTCCCGGAAACGGAACTAAAAACGCGTGATGCATTAAAAAATGCCACTGGTAAAGCATTTGAGATACCCAAAAATCTTGTTCATGCAAGCGACATTATTTACAAATTCCGTAAGGAGATTGCAGCAAAGGCAAAATTCAGGCTGATAAATCAGAATACAAAAGAGCCACTTAAAGTTGTGGACCATATTGGCTGTCACTATGCCAAGATATTTCCGCAAGAAGGTATCGGAGGCGCTGAATATCCTTATGTGCTGGCAGGATTAATTGACGAATGGGGCGGTAGTCAGATAGATTATCCTGAACGCAGGCATTGCTGTGGTTTTGGATTCAGACAATACCTGCTGAAATCGAACAGATCTTACTCAATTACTAATTCAAAAAAGAAATTTGATTCGATGATGCTTTTTAAACCCGATCTTATCATAGCCAATTGTCCTGGTTGTACATTTTTCCTCGACCGCTGGCAATATGTGATTGCCGAAATGGAAGGCAAAACTTATGGTGAAGACGGATATGGCATACCCGTATTAACTTATGAAGAATTAGCCGGACTATTGTCAGGTTACAATCCCTGGGATATAGGTTTGCAAATACATCAAGTCAGTGTCGAACCTTTACTGGACAAACTGGGAATAGATTACGATCCTGATCAAAAATACAAGGGTCGGAATGGAGAAGATATAGGAATGCCAGAAAATCCACAAGTGCTTAGATTCTGCTAACAAAAATGCTTTTATTCTGTTATACTATTTTACTGTAAACTGATAGTGATGCAAATGACCTTGGAATATTTTGATAATACACGTAATAAACTCCATATATTTCATGAAAAGCATGATGCATGAATTTGATATAAAAGCAGCCGAATGGGACAAAAACCCGATGCATTAGGATCGTTCTGAGGTTATTACAAATCAGATAAAGAAACTCATACCTTTAAGAAAGCAGATGAATGCTCTCGAATACGGTGCCGGTACAGGGATAGCCAGTTTTCTGCTTAAAGATTCTCTGAAAGAGATCACTTTTATGGATAGTTCGTCCGAAATGGAAAGGATAATTGACGAAAAGATAAAAACCACGAAAGTAAGAAATCTAAAAACTCTGAACTTTGACCTGGAGCATGCGGATTACAAAGGAGGAAAGTTTGATCTTATATTCACCCAAATGGTCCTTCATCATGTTGCAGATATTGAGAATATTGCAGAGATGTTTTATGATCTGCTAAATTCGAATGGTCACCTGGCAATTGCAGATCTTTATCCTGAAGATGGTTCATTTCATGTGGAAGGATTCACAGGTCATAAAGGTTTCGATCCTATTGAGTTATCAAAACTGCTCTTGAAACCTGGCTTCCTGAATATAAGTCATCAGAAATGTTATGTTATCGACAAAATAAATTCCAATACTGAAACGAAACACTTTGATGTTTTCTTGCTGATTTCAAATCGTGGTTCAATTCAGTAATGAATAATTCCAGAAACATCTTTTTCAAATTGAGGCTACCCTGAAAAATGTTGAATTTTATTTGGATTATGAACGCAGGTTCATTATCTTTACAGAAAATATCAGCTATGAGAGCTGCAGTTTTTCTCAAAATCTTCTTTGTCCTTCCATTGATTCTATTTGTTGATTATTTGCTAATGGCAATAATTGGTTGCACTACCTGTCTTTTTGGTCTTGGAGAAGAGTTTTATTGCGGCTCTTTTTGTCTGGCCGGGAAAATAATTTTAGCTTTGTCGGCGATATTCTTCGGGTACCTTATCTACCCGAATATCAAAGCTGTCTTCAAACAAAAAAAGAATGGCGCGTCCGCATAAAAGCAGGAAAATCTCTAACCCTCCCAAGATGAAGGGATTTAAGCCTTATGGGATGCCGTTGTGCAAAATTGAACTAGTTATTTTGAAATTCGAGGAGTACGAAAGCATCAGATTAGTGAACTACGACAGACTCCCGCAGGATCAGGCAGCTGAGCAAATGAATGTTTCGCGCCCTACTTTTACCCGGATTTATAACAAAGCATTAAAGCTGATAGCAAAATCTTTTGTAGAAGGTAAAGCAATTGAGATAGAAGGCGGCAATTATCTCCTCGAAAAAGAGTGGTACCGCTGTAAAAAATGTTATAAGCTGATTGAGGGTTTGGAAAACCACTTTAAATGTAAGGATTGCAAAGTCTTTGGAGAAAATGAACTTGTAAAACTAAATTAAATTATAATTATTAATAACAAACAAACTTATACATGATGAAAATTGCAGTTCCAGTAACTAAAGAAAATCAGATAGACGGCCATTTTGGCCATTGTGAATCATATAAAGTATTTGCCATATCAGATAAAAATGAAATAACGGGTGTTAAAAATGTTGAATCACCGGAAGGATGTGGATGTAAGTCAGATATAGCATCTGTCCTTGCTTCAGATGGCGTTTCAATAATGATTGCAGGCGGAATTGGCGGAGGTGCCATAAACGTACTGAATAATAACGGAATAGAAGTAATCCGCGGTTGCTCGGGAGATGCTGCAGAAGTAGTAAAACTTTATCTCTCAGGATTAGTTCAGGATAGCGGCAGCAGTTGCCACCAGCATGAATCCCATCACCAGACCGGTGAAGGATGCAGCCATAATTAAAAATGATTTAGGATTTCATCGTCTCATTATTCTCTTTTGGTTGTTTCTCGTTAAAAGAGCTTCCGATTTTATCAATAAAACTCTTGCCTCCAACCGCGGTGATGACAATAGAAATGACTCCGAGCGTTATAAAAATAGTAGCAAAAGCGATTATGACAATTTCACGGGCCACTTCAAGTTCGACGAGTGCAATTGCTGAAAAGAAAATAAGCAGGATGATTTTTATGAATTTTGAAATTAAGGATGCTCTGGGAATTTCTTCTTTGTACAGGGATCTAAGTATCGATTTTTCAGCCAAGAAAGATAATAACCAACCCAAACCGAAAATTGAAGCTGCAATAATGATATTAGGCAAGTATAAAATAGCTTTGCTTAAAAGATCTGACAACATGGTTAAGTTCCATGCAATAAATGCATTATCCAGAAAGATCAGAAAGATAATTGCAAAGCCAATATTCCCTATTAGATTATATAATCCATAACGGATATCTGCTTTGGCGAAGTCAACCTCCCAACGTGATCTTCTAAGGAATCGGTCAACCCTAAGCAATATTGATAGCTGAACGAGTACTCTTTTAATCAACCATCCTGCAATCCAGCCTATCAATAGTAGTACAATTCCGGCCAGAAGACTTGGCAAATATGCAATAATCCTATCTGCTAATCCTATAAACTGATCCTGAGGGACTGTTTCCATAAATATATTTTTTTAAACTTTTCTTGTTTTGAATATTGATAAAAAGAAAGACCCCTGTTCTTCGTACTCTTTTAACCATAAGACCGGACATTCAACCTGCTCTGTAATTTCTCTGACCAGTGATTTTGAGAAAAGCAATTCGATGAAATCACCAGTTTTACCTCCCATCACAAGAAGATCATTCCCGGCCGACAATTTCAGAATGCCCTGAAGAATGTCTGAATCAATGATTGTAATAATCTTTGCTGAGATCTTGTTTTCAAGTAATAAAGTATTTATCTGATCTGTTTTTTTATGTTGTTCCTCTATAGTTGTACCGGGGCTGAAAACAACAGCAAACCTGATTTCAGCATTAAAATATTCACTTAATGCCGGGGTAATTTCTGCAGCAAGTTGTGTATGAATGTTTCCACTATATGGGATCAGAATTTTTTTGATCTGACCGGGAATAATTTCTCCGTGTAAAATGGCAACTTCCGATATTGATTTTTGAAGGACAGAGTCAATAACGGAAGAAAAATATCGTTCCAGGAATCTGCTGCTTTTACTCCTGTCCAACAAAATGAAATTACATCCCTCTTCAACATAAGTATCATAAATTCCTTTTGATATCCTGTGCGATATCTTGATTATTGATTTTGAAAAAATAGAAGATTCTTCAGCAAAAGTTTGAGCTTGCTGCATTATTTCTTCAGCTTTGTCTGTTAATTTTATGCCTGCTTTTAATTTTTTACCTTCGCTTAATTCAATTACATACAGAAAAATAATATTTGCGTTATGCTTCCTGGCTATTGCCAATGCAATTGACAAGATGCTTTTAATATGGCTTTGATCTGAAAGGTACACAAGTAAGCTATATTCTTTCTTAACTATTTGTTCCAGGGTCTGGACTTTCCTGATATGTTCCACTTCGCGGTTAGATGAATAAAAACGGTAAACAAGAAGCCCGATCCCGCTCCAGATAATTGTAACAACCCAGGCTAGTATACTGTATTTAAACATGTATATGGCAAGAAAGAGTAATAACAGAATGCCAGCAATAGAGAGATAAGGGAATAATGGGACTTTAAAGCCTCTGTCGAGATCCTTTCTCTTTTTTCTCAAACTTATCATTGCAAGGTTAACCTGCATGAAGAGTAGCAGAAACATTATATCAGCCGCACTTGCCACATCTTCAATTGGAAGTGAGACAGCCATCAATACTACAATTATCAGCGAGGCAAGAATAGCCCATTGGGGAGTAAAGTTTTTCGGATGGACTATACTGAAGAAAGACGGGAAATTGCGGTCACGGCCCATAGCAAAGGCTACCCGGGAAGAAGAATATATAGTAGCATTAAGTGCCGATATTGTCGAAATCAACCCGCCGATCAAAATCAAGACCCCGCCCCCAACGAAAAAATTCCTTGCTACATTGACAAGAGCAGTTTCTTTCTGAAGTGCAAGATAATCCCATGGCTTCATTCCACCTTCGGGTTTAACAGTTCCTATAGCAGTTATTGCTACAAGAAGATAAATTGGTACAACTATCAGCAATGAAAGGAAAACAGCTCTCGGAATATTCTTTTTGGGATTTTTGATCTCCTCAGAGCTTTGGGCTATCACCTCAAATCCCTGGAAGGCAATAAAAGTCAGCCCCATAGCCTTAAATACCCCGCTAAAACCATTTGGCAGAAATGGACTGAATGTCGTGCGCCAGTCTCCCTTCCGGATAATTAATTCTAATCCGAATCCAATAAAGATTATTAAAATGATTATTTTGGCGATAGTAGCAAGATTCCCTACTTTCCCGGTTTCTGAGGCACCGCGGAAATTTACATATGCAAACAAAATGGCTGCGCCGGCAGCAAGAATTTTTTGAGGAGAGAAAAAACCCCAGTGTGGCAGGACAATAGAAAACTCCCCTAACACATGTCCAAAGTACGCCCCAAAACCCAGAGCATAAAGACTACAAGCAACAGCATGTGCAAACCAGCTCATCCAGCCCGACAAAAAGCCGTTCCATTTTGGCAGTCCCTCTTTTACCCATAAATAACCGCCTCCTGCATCATGGTAGCAGGAACCCAGTTCAGCGTAAGACATAGCAGTAAGTAATGCAATAACTGCATTTAATGAGAAGGAAAGCAACAGACCCGGACCTGCAACTCCGGCAGCAATTCCTATAAGGACAAAAATTCCGGCGCCTATCATTGCTCCAACACCAATAAGAGTAGCGTCCATTAAACTCATTTCGCGTGCAAGCCGGACCTCGGAATCAAAATATTTCATAAAAAATTAACTTCTTAAACCAGAAAATATATCTGATATTCTACAAATTTCATTTCCCTTTGACCATTAATACAAATATACAATATATTGAATCGCAATTGATCCCTGAATTTCCAGGTTTTATTTTACAGTGATAACGTTTTCAGAATTGAAAAAGTGATATCAGGAAGATCATAAACCGGAAATTCACTGAAAATAAAATAACTATACCTTTTCCTCAAATGGATTTGCATTTTAAATCTGGTAATATGAAAAATGAAGGCATAACGCCAAACAGTAAATCCTAAACATAATTATACTGAAGAATTCTGCAATACAATTAATAGAGATTATATTTAATTGCCATTTACCTGGATGGCCTCTGTGAAAAGCTTAATTTGAAAAGATATTTTTTCAGGATCATCTTTACTCCTTGTGGATCCTGGAATTAGGCGGAATGCGACTTCCCCTTACCGGTATACCTATTGGGGTTACGAAGCCTATCGAATATGATCCTGTAATCCAAGCGCCTCTCATAATGTTGTGGACAAGTTTTTTATTTTCAGCCACAATTATAAAATGTATGAATGATGTAATTTTTATTAAAAATTATGTAACATTTATCCAGTTCTCGTTGCTTAACTTTAACTCATATTTGATTTAAACTTATGAAAGAAAAGATTTCAATACGAATTCTTGCAACCGGCAATACCAGAAAATTACAGGTAAATACAAAATAAAAAAATTGGGATTTTATCAGAATATGAAAAAAATTGACAACATTGAAATAGATAATGCTCTTAAAGATTTTCCGGACGATCTGGCTAAGCTTATTAAAGTATCATTAGATACTAAAAACGCCGTTAAAAAACTTGCTGCAAGGAGTACACTTGTAAGAATGGGTAAAACCATCATACCTCAATTACATAAATTATTGGCTTCTAAAAATGATTTATTACGTGAAGAGATTGCCAAAACGGTTGAACTCATTGCTGACAGGAGGTCGGTCCCGTTACTGATCGGATTACTAGATGACACGGTATTTGATATAAGGTGGATTGCAGCTGAAGGTCTCATCAAAATCGGCAGGCGAAGTATTCTGCCATTACTTAAATCAGTTCGTGATGGGAAAAGCTCTCATGTTTATAACGAAAGCGCCCATCATGTTTTACTCGGTTTGTTAAATAACACCGAAAAGAAAAAATTGGAACCATTATTGCTTAGTCTGGAGAATTATCATGAATTGGGTGAAACTGCTCCTATTGAGGCTTCAAAAGCACTAAAAACCATCTTTAAGCGCAAGAGCTGGTTATAACAAAACCACTGATGTTTTGTTAGATATAAATGAAATCAATTTTTGTAAAACATGTAATTATCACCTGAGGAGCATTGACTTCGGAAATATGATAGAAAAGGCCCCCGGGTTTATCAGATTATTGAAAATAAAATTAGTAAATTATGAAAACAATTATTGTTCCACTGGATTTCTCAGATGAGTCATTAACTGGTTTGAATCTGGCATTGATGCTGGCTAAAAAAACCGGAGCTAATATCCAAATGGTTCACGTTATCGGAAAGAATACCGGTGACTATTATGAACAACAGGAAAAGGAGAATCAACTTGCAAAATCAAAATTTGAAGAAATACTTCAAAAGTATAAAGGAAAAAGCAATTCTGCCTTGAGTTATACAATAACTCAAGGTAAGGTATTTAAGGAAATAGCAGATCTGGCAGATAAATATGAAGATGTACTCACGGTGCTTTCAACTCATGGTGCAACTGGTTTTGAAGAATTGTTCATTGGAGGCAATGCATACAAAATAACCTCTCATTCGAGGAATCCGGTAATCACTGTCAGAAGAAGCAAATTATCTTCAAATATTGATAAAATAGTCTTACCCCTTGACTATACTTTTCAGACGCGTGAAAAGGTTCCATATACTGTTGAGCTGGCAAAAATATTTGGTTCAAAAATTCATCTGCTTCCCATAAGTCTTTCAAAATTAAAGAGTACCGGGAAGAAGCTTCATCAATATACGGAACAGGTGGCTTCTTACCTTAACACTCATAAAGTGCTATATACAGTCGAATATCTTCATGGCAGCAACCGGACTGATTTAACACTTGATTATGCTCGATCAATTGATGCTGACCTTATTTCAATAATGACGGAACAGGAGAAGAGTCCTTCCAATTTGCTGTTAGGAAATTATGCACATCAATTTATTAACAAAGCTTTTATTCCGGTCTTATCATTCCCAAATTATCATTTACGTATTACTGCAGAAGATATCTGGACTTTAGGAGCATTTAATGCGTGATATCTAACATTCAAACAAAATGAAAAGGGCAATGAATACTGGTAACATTAAATTAAACATTTAAGTTGAAAATTATGAAATCACGAAGAATTCTTACAACAATCAAAGCAACACTTTATTTTATCGCTTTTATGGCAATAATAGTGGCTTGTGATTCCGAACAGGGAATGATGCAACGAGGTAATGGGTCAATGGACATGGGAAACGGTAATTGGGTACAGATTCTGATTAGTTTAATTATAGGTTTACTAATTGGTTTCCTGATTGGTTATTTAGTCGCCAGGAGAAAAAAGTAATCTTGCTGACAATTTAAAATGTATGCGCGTGATACCTATAATTAATAACAAGGATCAAATATCATATAAAATATTTAACGAACATGAAAGCAAATAAGATGAATAAAGTATTGATAGCACTTGATTATAATCCAACTGCACAAAAAGTAGCAGAGGTAGGTTTTTCAATGGCAAAATCCATGAATGCTGAAGTTAATTTGCTACATGTGATATCTGATCCGATATATTATTCTTCAACGGAGTACTCTCCGATAATGGGATTTACGGGATACGGGGTAATTGGTCCATTGCAATTAGAAAATGTTGATGGACTGAAAAAGGCATCTCAATATTTTCTAGATAAAACGAAACACCATCTTGGTGATAAAGCCATTAAGACACTGGTAAAAGAAGGTGATTTTGCTGAAGCTATCCTGGAGGCGGCAAAAGATTTGAAAATAGATATTATTGTCATTGGATCTCACAGCCGGAAATGGTTAGAAAATATATTAATGGGAAGCGTCACGGAAAAAGTTTTGCGTCACACTACAATACCACTTTTTATTGTTCCGACAAAAAAGAACAATTAACTCTGACTCAGGTATTAATTATAACACCATAACAGGTTTTGTACTTTTTTCTCTGTCTAAGGTGAAATATTAAATTCTCTTCACTGGAATTCTGAATATAATATGCTGAAAGATAAGACAGACATAAGAAAACCCATTTACAGTTTCTTGCCATCTGATATTGAAGGTGTGGATTCCCTCGCGCAGCTTGCTCTTGATATGCGATGGTCATGGAATCATGCAGCTGATGAAGTCTGGCGGCAGCTTGATCCTGCGCTTTGGGAACTTACGCATAACCCATGGATAGTCCTGCAAACAGTTTCAAGAGACCAGTATCAGAAAGCAATGTCCGATCCTGTCTTTCGTAAAGAAGTTGATGTTCTCTTACAATCCCAAAAGCATGCTAATACATCTCAGTCCTGGTTCCCGCAGAATTATCCTAACTCCGCACTCGCATGTGTAGCATACTTTAGTATGGAATTCATGCTAAGTGAGGCTCTTCCAATTTATTCGGGGGGTCTGGGTAATGTGGCTGGCGATCAGCTTAAGACTGCAAGTGATTTGGGTGTACCTATAGTTGGAATAGGTCTTCTATACCAGCAAGGTTACTTTCACCAGACAATAGATAAAAATGGTGAACAACAGGCACTTTACCCGTTTAACGATCCTGGGCAATTGCCGGTACTTCCCTTGCGTCTCTCCAATGGGGACTGGTTACGGCTTGAGATTGAACTGCCGGGTTATTCTGTATGGCTACGCGCCTGGCAGGTTCAGGTTGGCAGAATAAAACTTTATCTTTTAGATAGTAATGATGCTGCCAATTTTCCGGCCCATCGTGGAATTACCAGTGAATTATATGGTGGAGGGCCTGAGCTTCGCCTTAAACAGGAACTGGTGCTCGGAATCGGAGGATGGCGTCTGCTGAATACCCTTGGTATTCATCCCCAGGTATGTCATCTAAATGAGGGACATGCAGCATTTGCTATTTTGGAACGTGCTTATACTTTTATGAAAGATACGGGGCAGTCCTTTGATGTTGCTCTTACTGCTACCAGGGCTGGTAATCTCTTCACTACCCACACGGCTGTAACAGCCGGATTCGATTGTTTCTCGCCTGAACTTGTTGAGCAATATCTTGGTGATTATGCTGAAAAGAAGCTTGGAATTTCACGTCATCAATTGCTGGCATTAGGCCGTGAAGATCCCGAAAATGAATCTGAGAAGTTCAATATGGCTTATCTTGCAATCAGAGGAAGCGGAGCAGTAAACGGGGTGAGTCGTCTCCATGGAGAAGTCAGTCGTCAAATATTTGAACCATTATTCCCAAAATGGCCGCCAAATGAAGTACCGGTTGGGTATATAACCAATGGTGTGCACATGCCATCATGGGATTCCGAAGAATCAGATGACATCTGGACTGAAGCTTGCGGTAAAGGCCGATGGTTAGGGACAATGGAAAACCTCGGACAGAATATCCGGAAAGTCAGTGATAAAAGGCTTTGGCAGATGCGTAATAAATCGCGCGCTGAACTTATTCAATATTCCCGTAAACGACTATCACGTCAATTGATGGCTTCAGGGGCATCTCCCATGGAAGTTGAAAATGTGGATCATTTATTCGACCCAAATACATTGACCCTGGGTTTTGCGCGACGCTTTGCAACCTATAAAAGACCTGATTTGTTATTGCATGATCCTCAGCGCTTGTTGCGCCTGCTCTCAGATCCTCTACACCCGGTACAACTTATTCTTGCAGGTAAAGCACATCCTGCAGATCAGGCGGGTCAGGATCTGATTACTAAATGGATTCATTTCATCCGGCAATCAGAAGTTCGCCCTCATGTGATATTTTTAAGTGATTATGATATGCTATTGACTGAACGGCTTGTCGAAGGTGTGGATGTATGGATTAATACTCCGCGACGCCCATGGGAAGCCTGCGGTACAAGCGGTATGAAAGTGCTGGTAAATGGAGGCATTAACTTATCAGAACTCGATGGTTGGTGGGATGAAGCTTATACACCTGAGGTGGGATGGGCAATAGGTGATGGGAAAGAACATGGTGAAGACCCTGAATTGGATGCCATCGAAGCCAATGCCCTTTATAACCTACTCGAACAGCAGGTCATACCTGAATTTTATTATCGAAACAAAAAAGGCATTCCGGTTACCTGGTTAGCGCGAATACGAAGTAGCATGTCACAATTGACCCCGAGGTTTTCTGCAAATCGGACAGTACGGGAATATACTGAAAAATATTACCTGCCGATGACTGCATCTTACCATTCTCGTTCTGCCGATAAGAACAGAATAGGAAATGAAATAGTGGCTTGGCAGAATCTCCTAAAGCAAAAACGGAACAAAATTCACTTTGGAGAGGTAAATGTTAAAACGGACGGGGATAAACACATATTCGATGTTCAGGTCTATCTTAATGGTCTCAACACCAGCGCTGTTGTTGCAGAACTTTACGCAAATGGTACTGATGGTGGAACTCCAACAAGACAGGAGCTAAAACTGATCAAACAGGGAACCAGGTCTGATAAACCGCATCTTTATCAGGCAACTGTGTCAGCATCACGGCCGGCGGCGGACTATACACCCCGGGTAATACCAAACTTCCCGGGAGTTTCAGTTCCGCTTGAAACTAATCTGATTCTCTGGCAACGTTAATCTTTAAACAATGCAAAATAATTTAAAAATGAACAAATCAATTCCGGCAACAACATTGTTCCTGGATATTGGCGGCGTAATGCTTTCCAATGGGTGGGGACATGAGTCACGAAAATCAGCTGCGGATGTTTTTAATCTGGACTTTAATGATATGAATGATCGGCATCATGTCATTCAGGTTACTTATGAAGAGGGAAAGATCACACTGAGTGAATACCTAAAAAGAGTAGTGTTCTACCGGAAACGCTCTTTCACAATTGATCAATTTCGTGATTTCATGTTCTCCCAGTCTACTCCCAGGATAGAGATGATCAAGTATATAAAACAGTTGAAGGATAAGAATAATCTGAAAATAGCTGTAGTCAACAACGAAGGACGGGAGTTGAACGAACACAGAATAATGAAATTTAAATTGAATCAGTTTGTTGATTTTTTCATATCCTCCTGTTTCGTTCATTTTCGAAAGCCCGATGCAGATATTTTCCGTATTGCGCTTGACATTGCACAGGTATCAGTCGAAAATGTTATTTACATTGAAGATATGCAGATGTTCGTAGACGTTGCAAGCGATTTAGGGATTCGAAGTATTCATCATACTGATTACAAATCCACACTTTCGGAACTCTCTTCACTTGGACTAAAGATTTAGAAGTTTGGTAAACTTCATATTATATGATTAAGAGAATTTTTTTAGCACTTTTATTTCTTTTCATTGCCATCATTGCCTCGTTTTTTATATGGCGATATTGGAGCTATTTACATGATAAGGACCCAAACAAAACATTTTTGCTGCCGCGGCTGGAGCTGTCGGAGTTGGAAATAACTTCACTTACTTCTCAGAAAACAGAAATGATGGTAAAAGTGGATATCAAAAATCAACTTCCACTATCATTCACTGTAGACAGCTTGCAATACAGGATACTTATCAATGGTATTGAGATATTGAAAGATCAATACAAAAAGTCAATCTCGTTGAAAAGAAATACCAGTAGCATTATTACGCTTCCGATCACCATTTTCAATGATTCAATTTCTTCAGTCATGAAAGGAAATGAGCAGGAGAATATCGATTCTGTTGAATTTCATTTCCAGGGATCTTTTTTCACACATATTATATTTATAGAGCATTTTAATGTTGATATTAAAAAATTAGTTCATAAGATCTCTGTTCCGGAAGTAAAAACAGAGCACGTCGAAATAGATTCACTTAATTTCTCCAGAGCAGTTGTTCAGTTGCTCGTTTCAATAAATAATAAAAACGTATTTCCGTTCAAAGCTGACAGCATAGCTTATGAAGTTTCCATCGAAGATAATCAATGGATTAAAGGAATTATTCCTGGTTTTATTGATATTCAGGCAAAAAGTATTACCGACCTGACAATCCCAATAACAATTTCTTTTAAGGAAGTGGCAAAAACACTATTTGACTTGCTTACAAAAGGCAATAAAGTTCGTTACAATCTCCATCTAACTTTCAGAATTGAATCAGATAATAATATGATAGACAAGAGCAAAGTAATTCTTGAAAGTGAAGGTTCTGTTAAATCATTAATGAAAACTTTAAAAAATTAATCATACTTCCCCGTTGAAACCCTATTTGTATCTCTTGATTAAAAGAGTATCGTAAATGAAGAATAAAGACTGACATGAATGTGCATCAATGAAAGATAAGTTATCCATAAAACCGACTAACATGAGCGTTCTGACGATTAACAGCGGTTCGTCGAGTATCAAATTCGCTCTCTATAAGACAGGCGACCCATTTGAGCGATTGCTGTATGGAAAGGTTGATCGGATTGGGTTAACCGGTACTAGTCTGGATTTCAACAACCTGACTAAGAATAAGAAAGGCAATACCAGGATTGAAGTCTCAGATCACAAATCGGTGGCTAATTTCCTGATAGATTGGATGGAAAAGCAGGTTGATTTTTCTTTGCTCAGGGGTGTTGGACATAGGGTGGTTTTCGGAATGAAGCACACGGAGCCCGAACTCATCACGCAGAAATTATTGGATGAACTTAATCGTATCACCACTTACGATCCGGATCATTTACCTGCCGAGATTGAATTGATTGAGGTTTTCAGTCAGCGGTATCCAAATTTGTCGCAGGTGGCTTGTTTTGATACAGCATTTCATCGCACAATGCCACGGGTGGCTAAATTACTTCCGATTCCCCGTCGGTTCGACAAGATTGGAATTCAACGATACGGGTTCCATGGTTTGTCATATGCCTGGCTCATAGAAGAACTCATACGGGTAGCCGGTAAAAAGGTTGGCAAAGGCCGTGTGATATTGGCTCACCTTGGAAACGGAGCGAGTCTGGCTGCCGTTCACAAAGGCAAGAGTGTTGATACAAGTATGGGATTCACACCTGCCGGAGGAATGATTATGGGCACCCGGCCTGGTGATTTGGATCCGGGTGTAGCATGGTATATGATGAAGTCAGAGAATCTTACACCAAAAAAGTTTAATAATCTGATCAATCATGAATCTGGGCTCCTTGGAATTTCTGAAACCAGTTCCGATATGCGCGATTTGCTTGCTAAGGAATCCGATGATATCCGGGCTGCAGAAGCCGTTGCATTATTTTGTTACCAGGCGAAAAAGTGGATAGGCTCTTTCGCGGCAGCGCTCGGTGGATTAGACACCCTTGTTTTTGCCGGTGGCATTGGCGAAAACAGCCCCAAAATTCGCACCCGCATTTGTGAAGGTTTAGGATTTTTAGGAATTGAACTTGAAGAAAAACGAAACCTGGAGAACGGTCCTATTATTTCAAAAGATAACAGCAAGGCTGCAGTACGCATCATTCACACCGACGAGGAATGGATGATAGCTAAAATAGTCAGCCAATTGATAAATATTACTAAAAAATGAAATATGATCATGAAAACAAACAAAGTATCTGAAAAGAAAATAGTTAAGGAAGTAAGAGAAGGGTTCAAAGAGAACATTGTTCCCAAAAAGGAAAAGAAGGATAAAAAGGATAAACCATTATCGGCAGACCTGCTTCGAAAGATTAATGCTTACTGGCGTGCTGCCAACTATCTGTCGGTCGGGCAGATTTATCTCTACGACAATCCGCTGCTGAAAGAGCCGCTGAAAATGTCGCATGTGAAGCCTCTTGTGGTGGGACACTGGGGCACAACTCCCGGCCAGAATTTTATCTACGTGCATTTGAACCGAATCATAAAAAAATATGATCTGGACATGTTCTACATTGCCGGACCTGGTCATGGGGGGCCTGCTATTGTAGGCAACGTTTACCTCGAAGGCACCTGGAGCGAAGTTTATCCTAACGTCACTCAGGACGAAGCCGGGCTGAAAAAACTGTTCAAACAATTCTCTTTTCCGGGAGGGATTTCCAGCCATGTAGCACCTACAACTCCCGGGTCGATTCACGAAGGTGGTGAACTGGGCTATTCTCTCAGCCATGCATTTGGTGCTGCCTTCGACAACCCAGGACTTATAGTTGCATGCGTAATTGGTGATGGTGAAGCAGAAACGGCCTCCCTGGCAACTGCCTGGCAGTCAAACAAGTTTCTTGATCCGATCACTGATGGTGCCGTTTTGCCAATCCTGCATCTAAACGGTTACAAGATAAGCAACCCAACGGTTTTGGCACGTGTCGAGCATGAGGAGTTAGACCAATTTTTCCGCGGTACAGGTTGGACCCCTTACTTTGTGGAAGGGGATGATCCGGAAAAAATGCATCAACTCATGGCCGGTACATTGGAAAAGGTCATCGAGGATATCCGGAAAATCCAAAGTAATGCAAGGAAAAAGAATGACACCACTAGGCCGCGCTGGCCCATGATTGTCCTGCGGTCACTTAAAGGCTGGACGGGACCGAAAGTCGTCGATGGATTGCCGGTAGAAGGCACATTCAGGGCGCACCAGGTGCCGATCCTGGTAGATCACGAACATCCCGGTCATCTAAAACAACTTGAAAGATGGATGAAGAGTTACAAAGCGGAAGAACTGTTTGATGAGAATGGTAAGCTCATCCCCGAACTGGCTGAGTTGGCGCCTAAAGGCGACCGGAGAATGGGCGCTAATCCGCATACCAACGGCGGTATTCTGCTACACGACCTGCGAATGCCTGATTTCCGTGATCATGCACTCAACGTGCCTTCTCCTGGCGCCATTAACGGGCAAGATACACTCGTCCTGGGTAAGTTCCTGCGTGACGTGGAAAAACTGAATCAGGATCAGCGTAATTTCCGTGTATTTGGTCCCGATGAAACGATCTCAAATCTCCTTGGCGCTGTCTTTGAAGTAACCAATCGTCAGTGGGATGCGGAAGTAGTGAAGAATGATGAATTTCTCGCGCCCGCCGGACGCGTACTGGACTCGATGCTTAGTGAAAACCAGTGCGAAGGTTGGTTGGAAGGATATCTTCTAACCGGGCGGCATGGGCTTTTTAACAGCTATGAGGCTTTCATTCGCATCATTGACTCGATGTTCAGCCAGCACGCCAAATGGTTGAAAGTAACCAATGAATTGCCGTGGCGACGAAAAATAGCATCCCTGAATTATCTGCTTGCCTCCCATGTCTGGCAACAGGATCACAACGGATTCACACACCAGGATCCGGGTTTCCTCGACCATGTTATAAATAAGAAAGCTGATATCGTTCGTGCTTATTTGCCTCCTGATGCCAATTGTCTGTTGTCGGTCATTGACCATTGCCTTCGCAGCCGGCAGTATGTCAACGTGGTAGTTGCAGGAAAACATCCGCTGCCTCAATGGCTGACAATGGAAGAGGCTGTAGTGCATTGTACTGAAGGAATTGGTATCTGGCAATGGGCCAGTAACGATCAGGATGCCGAGCCGGATGTGGTAATGGCCTGTTGCGGAGACACCCCCACTTTAGAAATACTGGCCGCTGTTACTATTTTACATCAATATCTGCCTGATCTGAAAATCAGAGTAATAAATGTAGTCGATTTGATGAAGCTTCAGTCGGCCAGTGAGCACCCGCACGGTCTTAATGAAACGGATTTCGATTCGCTCTTTACGAAAGACAAACACATAATTTTTGGATTCCATGGATATCCTTGGCTGGTTCATCGGTTGACCTACCGCCGAACTAACAGGAATATACATGTTCGGGGTTACGTTGAAGAGGGGACTATTACCACGGCATTTGACATCAGGGTACAAAACAAACTTGACCGGTTCCACCTGGTGCAGGATGTTATTGACAGACTGCCTCATCTGGGCACTAAAGGGGCCTACCTGAAACAGATGATGCAGGATAAGCTCATCGAGCATAATCTTTATATTGATAAACACGGCGAGGATTTGCCGGAAATTCGTAACTGGAAATGGGATTCTGACATAATAAAGCATAGAAATTGATGACAAAATTATCAGCAATATTCATATTTATTATTTGTTTTGCCTTGATGACAATTTTCAGTTTCATTCTTGGTGGAAGCCTTGTAAAATTGAAAACGCGTCTCCGTATATCAGGAGCTTTACTGGGAATGATTGCTGCATTGGGTGCCGACACTCCTGAAATTTCATCGGCTGTAACTGCATTATTTATTGGGCAGCATGATGTTGGTGTGGGCATTATCATAGGATCCAGCATTTTTAACATAGCTGCCCTATTGGGTCTTAGTGCATTGGTTGTAGGAAGTATGCCTTTAAGCAGACAAGGTATTATTGTAAATGGGATGACTTCAATTATCGTCATCCTGGTACTAATTTTATTAATCTATAGATTTATCTCACCTCTGGTGAGTCTTATGTTATTTTTGTTTTTACTGGTTCCATATGTCATCATTTCTGAAATAAAACCTAACCAAATGAAGCAATGGAACTTGCCTGAAAAGATCCGCGTATTTTTGTCTAAGGCAGTCGTTGACACCCGAAATACTTCAAAGGAACATAAGATGAATTTATCTAAATCATGGTCCTGGCTATGGTTAGGAGGACTTGCGGTAATTGTAATCATTATAACAAGCATTGGAATGGTTCATTCCGCGGTTTTTTTAAGTAGCGCGTGGGGAGTTAAAAGAAGCATTGTGGGTATTCTAATTCTGGCTTCTTTGACCAGTATCCCCAATGTTATAACGTCAATCAGACTTGCTCTGGATAATAAGGGAATGGCTGTAATGAGTGAATCTTTGAACAGCAATACGATAAATATCCTATTCGGAATATGCATTCCTGCAATAATATTTGGCCTCAATACCCTGTCAAAACAAACTTTTTTTTCGGTATGGTGGCTTATAGGCATAACTGTTTTAACCATGTTTCTTTTATACTTAAAGAAAGGATTTAACAGGATGGGAGGAGCGATCGTCGTTGGCCTTTATTTGGTGTTTGCTGTTTTTATAATTGTCTGTAAGTAATTTTAAAAGGAGGAGAAATGATGCGAATAGGCATAGCCGCAGACCATGGTGGGTTTGAATTGAAAGTTCAGCTGATAGCCGCTCTTAAGGAAGTCGGTTATGAGGTAGAAGACTTCGGCGCTGATGAGCTGGTTATTGATGATGATTATCCAGACTTTGTAATACCTCTTGCCAGAGCAGTGGCACGGGGTGGAGTCGAACGAGGTTTGGCTATCTGTGGAAGCGGGATAGGGGCATGCGTTGCAGCCAACAAAGTTCATGGTGTGCGTGCTGCATTAATTACGGATTCGTTCTCAGCTCATCAGGGAGTGGAGGATGACAACATGAATGTGATGTGCCTGGGCGGTCAGGTCACCGGATATGCCCTGGCCCTGGAACTGGCAAAGTCTTTCCTGAAAGCTGATTTCAAGGCTGAAGAAAAATACATGCGCCGTTTGAATAAAGTGGCAGCACTGGAAAAAGAAGGTTAATATTGATCATAACTCTTCCAATTACAGAAGGATTATGGAGAAAAAATGGAGGAATATGTCAGAAATTAAAATAATTCAATAAAAATGGAAACTCAAAAAACCTGGCATGAGAAACATCATGCATCATTAAACTTTGGTGGTCGTGTAGCTGATGCGGTTGCAAATGGAATTGGTTCATGGAAGTTCATAATCATTCAAACAGCTTTAGTTATACTTTGGATGGGGATAAACCTTGTCGGATTTATGTATCATTGGGATGTTTATCCTTTCATATTACTCAATCTTCTTTTCTCAACACAGGCAGCTTATGCAGCACCTATTATTATGATGTCTCAAAACCGGCAAAACGGACGAGACAGGATGCATGCTGAACAGGATTATAGAACGAATAAAGATGCAAAACAAGAGATAGAAGCTTTGGCAATAAAGTTGAAGTCAATTGAAGTGGATAAATTAGATAAAATCATTGAATTGCTTCAGGAACAGAAAAACAACCCATCCAAAAAAACATAAATGGATATAGGAACCTTTCAGACAGGAACGGTTCAAGGAGTAAAAAAAACTGCTCAACACGAACGTTTTGTGTATGAGCGGCCAGGTAACCAGATATAACTTAAAACAATCGATTGATTATTGATAAAATCAGTGAGGTATATAAGATGAATTTAAAAGAGATTATAAAAACTGCAAAAACATTGGTAGCCGACGACAAGGGTCTGTTGGCAATTGATGAAAGTAATCCAACCTGCAATAAAAGATTTGCAGCGGCAGGGATTCCTCAAACGGAGGAGTTCCGGCGTTCCTATCGGGAAATGATTATAACAACACCTGGTCTGGGTGAATGTATTAGTGGTCTTATCCTCTATGACGAAACGATAAGGCAGAAGAAAAAAGATGGGACTTTATTTATTAAAGCCATCACTGATATGGGAATCATTCCGGGAATTAAAGTTGATGCTGGCGCAAAGGATATGGCAGGTCACCCGGGAGAGAAAATAACCGAGGGCCTCGATGGATTGCGAGACCGCCTACGCGAATATTTTCAAATGGGTGCCCGTTTTGCCAAGTGGCGGGCAGTGATTACCATAGGAAAAGGTATTCCCAGCCGTGGTTGCATAGAGGCTAACGCAAACGCTTTGGCCAGATATGCAGGATTGTGCCAGGAAGCCGGACTTGTACCCATAGTGGAGCCAGAGGTACTCATGATAGGTGAACATACCCTGGAGCACTGCTTTGAAGTTACAGAGGAAGTCTTGCGAACTGTTTTCAAACAGCTTTATTTACAACGTGTTACACTGGAAGGTATGATACTGAAACCCAATATGGTGCTTCCCGGATTGGCCTGCCCTAAACAAGAAACTGTTGAGGAGGTAGCCGATATAACGGTAGAGTGTCTTTTACGAGCCGTCCCTGCTGCAGTTCCGGGAATTGCCTTTTTGTCGGGGGGGCAATCCGGTGAACTGGCCTCGGCTCGTTTGAATGCAATGAATGTCAGATTTAAGTCGCGAATGCCATGGGCACTGGCGTTTTCGTTTGCCCGCGCCATCCAGCAACCGGCTCTGGAGATCTGGCGTGGAGAAGAGACTAATGTGTCAGCAGCCCAACAGGCACTGTATCATCGTGCAAATTGCAACAGGGTCGCACGGAATGGAAAATACAATGATGATATAGAAAAGAAATGAGCACGAAAGCACAAAAACATTCCGGGAGTCAAATACCCCTGTATCCGTTGAAATTCGAACCGATTTATCAGTATAGGCTCTGGGGCGGTCGTCATTTGGCTGATCTGCTCACTGCACCTCTGCCTGGTAATGGTCCTATTGGTGAAGCATGGATTCTTAGCGACCGGGAGGAAAATCAGAGCCTTGTTGCTAATGGACCACTCAAAGGACAGACCATCAATCAATTGATGGAGAATGAGCCGGAGCAGCTGCTCGGAAAACTAGCAGGACATTTCAAACGATTTCCTCTTTTGCTTAAATTCCTCGATGTACATGAAATGCTCTCAGTGCAGGTACACCCTTCTGATCTTAATAAGGATTATCTGCCGGTTGGTGAACATGGCAAGACCGAAGCATGGGTCGTGCTGGAGGCAGGACCGGATAGTCGCATTTATGCGGGACTTAAACCAGGGACCACAGCTGACAATTTAAAACAGTCTCTCACAAACGGGACAATTGCTGATCATTTATCATACTTCACACCA